>OHDE01000428.1_pt1 | contig 15351 bp, 12 predicted proteins | sample 1566931 | NCBI WGS metagenome assembly OHDE01 (sample SAMEA3879591, study PRJEB24766) | human gut metagenome | biome: human-associated habitat; feature: feces | place: USA | collected 1985/1987 | reverse complement strand
GCTTAATGAAGCCTTCCGTGTGATCGACGCCTGGGGGTTCAAATATAAAACGCTAGCTTTTCTATGGCTCAAACAGAACCGGAAAGCGGATAGCTGGTTTTATGGCATGGGCTTTTGGACCCGCTCAAACGCGGAGGTCTGCCTGCTGGCAACCAGAGGCCGTCCGAAACGCCAGTGTGCGGGAATCCATCAGTTTGTGATCTCCCATATTGAGCAGCACAGCAAGAAACCGGACGAGGTGCGGGATAAGATCGTAAAACTCATGGGCGATCAGCCCAGAGTGGAACTGTTTGCAAGACAAAAGACTCCCGGCTGGGATGTATGGGGCAATGAAGTGAACTGTACGCTGACTATGCCGGAGCGAAAGGGGTGATTTTGATAGAACAAGATGCAAAGCGGCTGCTTATGGAACGGCTGGACGAGTGTTTGAAGGTTCATGCGGATATGCTGGATGCACAGAACATCGGCAGCATTTACGAGTTGCAGGGATTTTCGGAACTCCACTATTATCTGAAGGTTGAGCATGTATTTACTCCGGCGGAAGTAGAGGCACTTCTTTCTTTTCAGGACCCGTTGGATGTAGCCCGATGGTGTTGGGAAGAAAATAACCATGAACACAGTTTCCCGATCTGCGATCTTCTCAAAGAAATTGATGCAGAGCAAAAATTTGAACATTTCACAAGCGAACCTTCCGCACAGGACAAATATACGCTCCTGATGAAACGGCTGGGACAGAATTACTTTGCTTACAGGGAAAGCCTTATGTCAAGAGATAAGGAATCCTTAATTGAAAAAGCTGCTGAAATTACAGCCATGCAGGAGGCGTATTCCTATCTGACAACAAAGTTTGAGTTCGGGGATGAAATGTTGGATGATGTGCTGGCGCTTGAGAATCCTTTGAAATACTTTGCAGACCGTTGGCTTATGCCGGTTTCAGATGTGTTCGACGTGGATATGGATATTCGGGAAAATATTGCCGGAATCCGAGACAGCCAGGAATACCTGTGTCAGAGAGGACCGGCTGTTTCTGTCCTGGCACGGCTGCAAAATGCGGCTCAGGAAGTGCGGGAATGTCCGGCTGCGGAGAAACCGGTACGCGATTTCGGTGCACGGTAATGGGCCGGAAATTATATTACGATGGGAGGTGTATAGATGCCTTATGTACCTGTACCAAAGGATTTAACCAAAGTTAAGACAAAGCTGGCCTTCAATCTGACGAAGCGCCAGCTTATTTGTTTCAGTCTTGCCGGGCTTGTCGGCCTTCCGGTGTATTTCTTTACCCGCGGGGCGATCGGCAATTCGGCGGCTGTACTTTTGATGATCGGGCTGATGATGCCCTTTTTCTTCTTCGCCATGTATGAGCGTGACGGGCAGCCGGCAGAAAAGATCTTGAAGAACCGGCTCCGTTATAAGCTCTGGCCGAAGGACCGTCCATACAGGACGGATAACCTGTATAAATCTATGTCAAAGAAGGAGGTTACAAAGATTGCCAAAAAACAAGCAGCAGGAAGCTCAGGAAAAGCGTCTGCAAAAAAATATCAGGCAGGCCAAAAAGACCAGAGCCGATGCAAAGCAGGGCAAAACTAAGTCTGCCCGTTCCAAGCCGTCTAAAAAAGGCGGCTTTTTTGCCGGGCTGAAAGCAGATGCCCCGCAGACGGTCCAGCAGAGCATCCCCTACCGTGAAATGTACCGGGATGGGATCTGCCGGCTGACTGATACCCTTTACACCAAAACGGTGCAGTTTTTTGATATTAACTATCAGCTTGCACAGGCAGATGATAAAGCACAGATCTTCGAGGGTTACTGCGATTTCTTAAATTACTTCGATGCCTCGATCCATGTGCAGCTTACCTTTATCAACCAGCGGGCCAATATGCAGGATTTTACCAGAAGCATTGACATCCCTCCCCGCGGCGACGAGTATGACGGAATCCGCAGGGAATACGGGGATATGTTAAAGAACCAGTTGCAGAAAGGAAATAACGGTCTCACCAAACGCAAATACATTACCTTTGGAATCGAGGCAGATGACCTGCGTACTGCGAAAATGCGTCTGGAACGCATTGAAACGGATGTGCTGGCAAATTTCAAGACCCTGGGAGTTCAGGCGAGATCCTTAAACGGACTGGAACGTCTGGAACTTCTTCACAGCCAGCTTCACCCGGACGGTCAGGAAAAGTTTCATTTCCAGTGGTCGGATCTGCCTAAGACTGGTCTTTCTACCAAAGACTTCATTTCCCCATCCGGGCTGTCTTTTTCAAAGGATGGAAAGACATTCCGGGTAGGCGACCATTCCGGTGCTGTCTCCTTTTTGCAGATTTTGGCGCCGGAGCTTACCGACCGGCTTTTAGCGGATCTTCTTGACTTAAACGACGCCGTGACCGTCAACCTGCATATTCAGTCTATCGACCAGGCACAGGCAATCCGAAACATCAAGCGTAAAATGTCGGACCTGCAGAAAATGACCATTGAGGAACAAAAGAAAGCGGTCCGATCCGGGTATGACATGGACATCATTCCCACCGACCTTGCCACCTATGGAGAGGAAGCCAAAAATCTTTTGCAGGATTTACAGAGCCGCAATGAGCGCATGTTCCTTGTGACGGTACTGGTGGAAAATATCGCTGCCAAACGTCAGAAGCTGTTTAATGATATTTTTGCCGCTTCGGGTGTGGCACAGAAATACAACTGTGCCTTAAAACGGCTGGATTACCAGCAGGAACAGGGGCTTATGTCCTCGCTTGCTCTTGGCACGAACCAGATTGAAATTGAGCGCGGGCTTACGACCAGCAGCACAGCGATCTTTGTACCGTTTACCACCTGTGAATTGTTCCAGGAGGGCGAGGCGTTGTATTACGGTCTGAACGCCCTTTCCAATAACCTGATCATGGCGAACAGAAAAACGCTGAAAAATCCCAATGGGCTGTTTCTCGGTACCCCAGGAAGCGGTAAATCTTTCTCTGCCAAGCGTGAGATCGTCAATGTGTTCCTTCTGACGGAGGACGACATCATTATCGCTGACCCGGAAAATGAGTATGGGCCGCTGGTACAGCAGTTCGGTTCCCAGGGGCAGGTCATTGATATTTCCCCTACTTCCACAAACTACATTAACCCTATGGACATCAATCTGGACTATTCCGATGATGAAAACCCGATCACTTTGAAAAGTGATTTTATTCTGTCGCTGTGTGACCTTATCATCGGCGGCAAAGAAGGGCTTTCCCCTATTGAAAGGACGATCATCGACCGTTGTACCAGACTGGTGTACCGGGAATACCTGCAGAACCCATGCCCGGAAAATATGCCGATCTTAGGCGATCTTTACGAGCTGCTTTTGAAACAGTCTGAACCGGAGGCACAGAATATCGCAACGGCGCTGGAAATCTACGTCACCGGCTCCCTCAACGTGTTCAACCACCGCAGCAACGTGAATATCGAAAACCGCGTGGTCAGCTTCGATATCAAGGAGCTGGGCAAGCAGTTAAAGAAGATCGGGATGCTGGTGGTGCAGGACGCGGTGTGGAACCGCGTCACGATCAACCGTGAGCAGCGCAAGTCCACCCGCTACTATATCGACGAAATGCACCTTCTTCTGAAGGAGGAACAGACCGCCGCGTATACGGTGGAGATATGGAAGCGATTCCGCAAGTGGGGCGGCGTTCCCACGGGCATCACCCAGAACGTCAAAGACCTGCTCTCCTCCCGCGAGGTGGAGAACATCTTTGAAAACTCCGACTATGTGTATATGCTCAACCAGGCTTCCGGCGACCGGCAGATTCTGGCGAAGCAGCTCAACATCTCGCCCCATCAGCTCTCGTATGTGACCCAATCCGCCGAGGGCGAGGGGCTTTTGTTCTACGGCAGCGTGATCCTGCCCTTCGTAGACCGCTTCCCCAAGGATACGGAGCTGTACAAAATCATCACGACAAAATTGTCCGACCTCTCCGAACAAAACGGGGATGAATCGAAGGACGCCATTACAGAGTAAGGAAGGAGAAAAGAATATGGATAACCACCTTATGATTTTTGAAAGCGCAGATTTTGGTCGGGTACGTTCCGTGCTGAAAGACGGTGCTCCTTGGTTTGTTGCGGTTGATGTGTGCAAAGCTCTCGGATTGAACCAGGTTACGCGCGCAATGTCCAGATTGGACTCGGACGAAGGTGGGTTACTTGAAGTACCCCACCCCCAGAACACCGATAAGACGATTGAAATAAATGCAGTAAGTGAAGCCGGACTCTATCATTTGATCCTTTGCTCCAAAAAGCCGGAAGCGAAAGCCTTCAAGCGCTGGATCACCCATGAGGTCATTCCCTCCATCCGCAAGCACGGCGCGTATATGACGGACAGCCTGTTGGATGCGCTGGAGGCGCACCCCGAGGCCGTGCCGGAGTACCTGAACCGCCTGCGCAGCGAAAACGCCCGAAACCGGGAGCTGACCCGCCGTCTCCGGCTTGCCCTCCCCAAAGCGGAGTATTACGACGCCTTTGTTGACCCTGCGGACTGCACCAATATCCGCACCACCGCCAAGGAGCTGGGCGTTCCCGAAAAGCAGTTTACCCGGTATCTGGAGGAAAAGAAGTATCTGTTCCGGGACAAGAACCGCAAGCTCTTTCCCCGTGCGGTCAAAAAGAGCGCCGGTTTGTTTCTGGTGAGGGACTTCTACACCGAGCGCGGCAAGCTGGGACACTATACCCTCATCACCCCGGCGGGCAAGCGGCATTTTCTGGAGAGAACGGATGAAATTCTGTTTGAATAACGCTTTTAACCCATCAGCAGTCCCATCAGGAGGTGATGAATATGGCAAAACGCTCGCCAAGGCTGATTTTCACCGAGGAAGAACGCGCCCTGCCGGAGCTGGAACGAGCTGTCCGCAAGGCGGACAGGGCGGCGGTTAAGCTGGAAAAGGCCGAAGCGAAAATTCCCAAGAAAACCGTTAAGGTCAAAAAGCGCGTTGTGGACAGTGAGAGCGGCAAGGTCACGACGCGCCTTTTCTTTGAGGAGGCGGACAAAAAGCGTCCGCCCTCCAAGCTGGCGCACGCCGCAAGGAAAGCTCCGCTGGATACCGTCCGCAGCGCAGTCCACCGCAAGCTCCGGGAGGAGGGCGATGACAACCCCGGCACGGAGGCGGCGAACACCCTGACCGAGACGGCGGAGCGCACCTGGCGCATTGCGGAATCGGCGCACCGCTCCCATGCGGAAAAGCCCTACCGCAAAGCGGACAAGGCGGAAGCCGCCGCAGACAAAGCCAATCTCAAGGCGCTGAACAAACAGTACGAGCAGGAATACGGCAGGGCTTCCAACCCCTATTCCCGCTGGCAGCAGAAGCAGGCCATTAAAAAGGAATACGCCGCCGCAAAAGCGGGGAACGGCGCGAGGAATACCGTCAAAGCGTCCGAGACCACCGCAAAGGCGGCAAAGCGCGCCGCCGAGGGAAGCAAGGAACTCGGCAGCTTTTTTGTCCGGCACAAGAAGGGCTTCCTCATCGCGGGCGGTGTCGCCGCCGCGATACTGCTGCTCATGACCTGCATTTCCTCCTGCTCCACGCTCTTTCAGGGCGGGGTGTCCGGCATTGCGGCCTCCACCTATCCGCTGGAGGATGCGGATATGCTGGCGGCGGAAGCCGCCTACTGCGCCATGGAGGACGAGCTGCGGGAATACCTGAACAGCTACGAAAGCACCCACGATTACGACGAGTACCACTTCGACCTGGACGAGATTGAGCACGACCCCTATGTGCTCATTTCCATGATTACCGCCCTCAAGGGCGGAGAATGGACGATTGACGAAATAGGCGGGATTCTGGAGACGCTGTTTGAAAAGCAGTATATCTTAACGGAAACCGTCGCCACGGAAACCAGATACCGCACCGAAACGCATATCGGCTATTACACCGACGAAAACGGCAATCTGCAAAGCTACGAGTACGAGGCGGAGGTTCCCTACACCTGGTATATCTGCCATGTGGAGCTGGAAAACTTCAACCTCTCCCATGTGCCGGTGCATATCATGTCCCACGATCAGCTCTCCATGTACGCCGTGTATATGAGCGTGCTGGGCAACCGCCCCGACCTGTTCCCCGGCTCCCCGTATGTGAACCGGTACTACCACACCCAGTATGAGAAGTACGAGATACCCCCGGAAGCGCTGGCGGATGAGCAGTTCGCCGCCATCATCAAGGAAGCGGAAAAGTATCTGGGCTACCCCTATATCTGGGGCGGCAGCTCGCCGGACACCTCCTTCGACTGCTCCGGCTTCGTTTCGTATGTCTACAACAACTGCGGCCTGCATTGGAGCTTCGGCAGGCTGGGCGCGGAGGGGCTGCGGGGCATGTGCGCCTACGTCTCCCCGGAAAGCGCCCGTCCCGGCGACCTTATTTTCTTTGAAAAGACCTACGACACCGCAGGCGCGTCCCATGTAGGCATCTATGTGGGCAATAACAGGATGCTCCACTGCGGCGACCCCATTCACTACGCTTCCATCGACACGAGCTACTGGCGAAGCCATTTTCTCCAGTTTGGCAGATTACCTTAACAACAACCATATCAACGCAAAAAGGAGGATATTATGAACCCGCGACTTGAAAAGCTGCGTCAGGAGCGCGAGAAGCTGGCGGAAAAGCTCACATCGCTGACCGCACGGCTCAAAGCCCTGGACGAGCAGATTCTGAAGCTGGAAAACACGGATATTGTGGGCATCGTCCGCGAGAACGGGCTGACCATCGAGCAGCTCGCGGCGCTGATGGAGATGCTGGAAAAGCGTCCCACGGCGGCGCTGCCCGACGAATACAGAAAAACGGAGGATTTTGTGGATGAAGAATAAATGGAGATTTTTTGCCGTGATATTGGCCGTCGTGCTCTGCATGACGGTCTTTTCCGTTACCGCTTATGCAGGCGGCGATATGGTCGATTCGACAATGGGCGACCCGACCATGGAAAGCCCAACTGCAACCACACAGCCGGAGAATACGAATACCGGTGAGCAGACCCCAAACGGACAGACCCTGACCGTGCTTGTGACCGAAAATGCGGATGGGAGCCATACCGTGACCATCGGGGATCGGAGCTGGACGCTTCCCGCCAAACGGGAGCAGGCCGGAAAGGTGGTCAACGTCCGCACCTATTTGAACCTGCGCACCGGCCCCGGCACGGACTACACCGTGATCGGGCGTCTGCTCAACGGCGCGGAGGTGAAGGTGCTGGAGGAAAGCAACGGCTGGTACAAGGTGGTCGTGCCGGAGCAGACCGGCTATGTATACGGCAAATACCTTGAGGTTCTCAACACCTCTGCGGGAGGCGGTGAGAACGACACGGATACTGCGGGACTGCCGGATATACTGCTGCAATATTACGCCGCTGTCGGAGGTTCCGCGCCCCTGACCCCGGACGGCAACCTGACGCTCGTGGACGACATCGGCTCCGCTTTCGGCGCAGGCAAGCAGTTCATCACCGTGACGACCAAGAGCGGCAATACCTTTTATCTCATCATCGACCGGGACGATAAGGGCAATGAGAACGTCCATTTCCTGAATCTTGTGGACGAGGCCGACCTGCTGGCGCTGACCAAGGACGGCGAGAGCATCGTCCCCGCCTGCGCCTGCACGGACAAATGCGCCGTGGGCAAAATCAACACGGGCTGCAAGGTGTGCAGAACCAATATGAGCGAGTGCGCGGGCAAGGAGCAAGCCGCAGAAATTACGCAACAGCCCGCCGAGCCTGCGGAGACCGCGCCCGAAAAGAGTACCGGCGGCGCGGGGCTCATTGTGGTCGTCCTCCTGCTCCTGCTGGGCGGCGGCGGTGCGCTATACTGGTTCAAGCTCCGCAAGCCGAAGGCTGACACCCGTGGGGCGGACGATCTGGACGATTACGACTACGGCGAGGACGAGGAAGATGAGGACTACGAGTTTGAAGCCGAGGACGAGACGGACGCCGGGGAGGATGCGGAAGAATGAGAATTTTGAATATCGCGGGAATGAGCCTGATCGCCCTGACCCATCTGCTTTTCCTCTGCTTCATCGTTCACGAGTTCTGCCGGACGCTCAGAGGAAAGAAGCACAGGGCGGATGCGCCTGTATTCGAGGGCTTTGCCGCTGCGGAGGAGGACGAGCCGTATATCCCGAAGCTCAGCGCCGATGCGCTGCAAAAGCTGAAGCCCGGACGGGAAGCCTGTTTCGTGGAGCAGGAGATATTTCCCGCCGTTCCGAGGATGCTGTCCTTTATGACCATGGAGGAGCGGGGCTGGGCGCGCATGGCGTTGAGTGCGTTTATCGGATTCATTCTGGAAATCAGCGTGGAGCAGGAGAAGGATTTTACCACGGTGCTGGCACTGCTGGAAAATGCGGCAATCCCGGAGGCTGCGGACGAGGACTGGAAATCCGTTGCGGATTTGGTTATGGAGGATCACAAAGGATTGTCATGCTATTCGATTTTTGCGTTCTTCCGGGAGCACTGCCCCGACAGGCAGCGTATCTATTCCTTCTGCATCCAGATTGTGAAAACGCTCTGCGTAAATCTGTACGGGTTCGTCCCCCTGGCATTTACCGGCAACCCGTTGAGAACGGTTGTGAAAGGAGAAAGCGAAGCATGACACAGACAGTCAGCACAGAATCGCCCATGGAGCTGTCTCCCCGCGAGCGGCTTATTCAGATCATGAAGCGCGAGCAGGCGCTTTTCATTCGGCAGACGCTCTCCCAAAAGCCCGGATACCGGGGCGGCAAGAAAGCCTTTGAATACTTCATCCGGCAGAAGATCGTAAAAGCAGTGGAGGCGGGCTGCGGGGACGCAGAGGCGCTGCTCCGCACCCCCAAGCCCGTCAAATCCATCTACTACGACTTCAAATACTATTTCGACGAATACAGCTACGCAAACTGCGACCTGTGTGTGGAGAAGGCCATCGAGGACTGCGGGAACAACACCCTGCGCAAGGAGTTCCTGCGGGCAAAGGGCTGGGACGCGCCGGATGATTTCGATATCAACGATGAGGAGGAATAAAGGAATATGAACGAATACCGATTGGTTGTGTGTGAAAAGCCCTCCGTGGCAAGGAGCATCGCCGCCGTTCTTGGCGCAGGCAAACGCGGGGACGGCTTTCTTTCGGGCGGCGGCTATCTCGTCTCCTGGTGCTTCGGGCATCTTGCGGAGCTTTCGGATGCGGACGCCTACGATGAAAAGTACGGCAAATGGCGAAGGGAGGACTTGCCCATCCTGCCGGATAGCTGGCAGTACACCGTGGCGAGGGACAAGCAGAAGCAGATGAACACACTGCGCACCCTCATGCACAGAGAGGACGTTTGCGAGGTCGTCAACGCCTGCGACGCCGGGCGCGAGGGCGAGCTGATCTTCCGCACGGCGTATAATCTCAACAACTGCCGCAAGCGCGTAAAGCGGCTCTGGATTTCCTCCATGGAGGATGCGGCGATCCTTCAGGGCTTTGACAATCTCCGCGACGGCGCGGAGTACGACAACCTCTACGCCTCCGCCCTCTGCCGCAGCAAGGCGGACTGGCTGGTGGGCATCAACGCCACACGCCTGTTTTCCGTGATGTACCACCGCACACTGAACGTGGGGCGCGTGGTATCGCCCACGCTTGCGCTGCTGGTGCAGCGGGAAGCGGAAATCAACGCCTTTCAGCCGGAGAGCTTTTACACCGTCCATCTGGACTTTGACGGCTTCTCCGCCGCAGGCGGGCGCATGAAGGAGCATGCTGAGGCGGAGCGGCTTGCCGGGGACTGCAACAGCAAAACCGCCGCTGTTACCTCCGTCGTGCAGACGGAAAAGACAGAGAAAGCCCCGGCGCTCTACGACCTGACCACGCTCCAGCGGGATGCGAACCGCTTGCTTGGGTACACGGCGCAGCAGTCGCTGGATTATCTGCAAAGCCTGTATGAAAAGAAGCTCTGCACCTACCCCCGCACCGACAGCCGCTACCTCACCGACGATATGGAGAGCGGCGTAAACGCGCTGGCGCTGTGCTGCGCGGGCATCTGCGGCACGGAGCCGCCCGCAGCCGTCTGTTCGGGGCAGGTGTGCAGCAGCAAAAATGTCAGCGACCACCACGCCGTCGTTCCCACCATGGCAGCGGGCGAAACGGACTTGGAGGCGCTGCCCGCAGGCGAACGGGAAATCCTGCGCCTTGTTTCCCGTCAGGTGCTTATGGCGGTCAGCGCACCCTTCGTCTATCTGGAGACCGAGGCAAGGCTGGACTGCGGCGGAAATGCCTTTTCTGCCAAGGGGAAAACAATCCTTAATATGGGTTGGAGGGCATACACGGAAAAGGGCAAGCAGGACAACACCCTCCCGGAGCTTTCCGAGGGACAGTCGCTTCCCGTTTCCTCCTGCGCGGTCAAAGAGGGCAGAACGACCCCGCCCAAACACTTCACCGAGGATACGCTTTTGTCGGCCATGGAGACGGCGGGCAAAGAGGATATGCCCGAAGATGCCGAGAGAAAGGGATTGGGAACCCCCGCGACCCGGGCGGCTGTCATTGAAAAGCTGGTGGCCACGGGCTTTGCGGAGCGCAGAAAGGCGAAGAAATCTGTACGCCTCGTTCCCACCGAAGCGGGCGTTTCCCTCATTACCGTGCTGCCCGAACAGCTCCAGTCCCCGCTGTTGACCGCCGAATGGGAGCACCGTCTCAAGGAGATCGAGTTCGGCGAGTTGGGCGCGGACGAGTTCCTCGCAGGCATCTGCGATATGGTCGCAGCGCTGGTTCGGGACGCTGCGCCTGTGGACGGCGCAGAGGTGCTGTTCCCCTCCGGCAGACCCGTTGTGGGCAAATGCCCCCGCTGCGGCGCGGAGGTCACGGAGAGCAAAAACGGCTATTTCTGCGAGAGACGGAGCTGCAAGTTCGGGCTGTGGCGGGACAACCGCTTCCTTGCCGCCAAGAAGATCAGCCTGACGAAGAAGATGGCTTCCTCGCTTCTGACGCAGGGACGCGCCTATGCCAGCGGTATCTACTCCGAGAAAACCGGCAAGACCTACGACGCATTCATCGTGCTGGAGGACGACGGCGCGCGTTCCTCCTATAAGCTGGACTTCACCAAATGACCCTCGCAGGCTCCCGCACAGGCGTTTCATTCCCCTGCGGGAGCCGCTGTTTTTACCATGATTCAAAGGAGGTATGCACGAAATGGCCGAAAAACAGACCAACAAGGAACGGCTCAAGGACATCACCGACAGCATCGAGACGGGCATAAAGGAGCTGTTTGAGAGCGACAAATACAGGCAGTACCTTGCCACCATGAGCCGCTTTCACAAGTACAGCGTCAACAACACCATGCTCATCTATATGCAGCGCCCCGACGCCACCCATGTGGCCGGCTTCAACAAATGGCGCGATCAGTTCGGACGGAGCGTCAAAAAGGGCGAAAAGGGCATTAAGATCATCGCCCCCACGCCCTTCAAGAAGAAAATCGAGCAGCAGAAATTAGACCCCGACACCAGACTCCCCCTGCGGGACGAGAACGGCGATATTATCACGGAGGAAAAGACGGTGCAAATTCCCATGTACAAGCCCGTGGTGGTGTTCGACGTGCAGCAGACCGCAGGCAAGCCCCTGCCGAAGCTGGCGGCGAACCTTACGGGGGACGTGCAGAATTACGAGATGTTTATGGAAGCTCTGCGCCGCAGTGCGCCCGTACCCATCTTCTTTGAGAAGCTGGCGGAGAATATGGACGGTTACTTCTCCGTGGACAAACAGCGCATCGTCCTCAGAGAAGGCATGAGCGAGGTACAGACGGTCTGCGCCGCCGTCCATGAGATCGCCCACTCCAGGCTCCACAATAAGGACGAAATCGGGGAAAAGTATCAGCAGATCGAGCTGTTCGGCAAGCCCGCGCTGTTCTCCAACGGGCGCATCGACCGGGATAAGCTGCCGGAGGGCTTGTATGCGTATGACCTGCGCGGCTCGGATTACGATGCGGGTATGCCGGTAACGCTTGAAAGCCATGTCACCGTCAATCACGCCGCCTCTGTCATCACAGCAGCGCCCATTGAGCTGCCGGAGCAGGGCTTTCTTTATTTAGGCGAGGACGGGCTGAACTTCACGGGCGGCGAGCAGACCGTGAAGGAGTTTTTGCACGCACAGTACCCGGAAAAGGCAAAGCTCTCCCGCGCCGCCGAGGAGATTCAGGCGGAGAGCATCTCCTTTGCCGTCTGCGCCTATTACGGCATTGAGACAGGCGAAAACAGCTTCGGGTATCTGGCGACCTGGGCAAAGGACAGGGAGCTGACCGAGCTTCGCGCATCGCTGGAGACCATCAACCGAACCTCATCCTCCCTGATTACGGATATCGACCGCCATTATGCGGAAATCTGCAAGGAGCGCGGGCTGGACAGGGAGACGGAGAGCCTTGCCGCCCAGCCGGTGCAGGAGATCGCCGTGCAGGAGCCGGAGCCGGTCACAGCGCCGGACAACGGCTGCGTCCCCGACCCTGCGATTTCTGTTGAGAGCATGAACGCCTACGGCTACACCGATTCCAATATGCTGCCGCTGACAAAGGAGCGTGCGCTGGAGCTCATGGAACGGGACGTGAGCGTGTATATGCTTCACACGGACAACACCGAGGCCATGGCCTTCGATGCGGAGGAAGTCCGCAGCTTTGATGGCATCTTCGGCGTGGAAGCCTCCGAATGGGAGACGGTCAAAGACCGCTTCGCACCGCCGGACTATGAAAAGGCGTTCCTCAGTAACCCCGCCGACAGCTTTGCCATCTATCAGCTTCGGGATAATGATAATACGGCGCAGCTCCGCTTTATGAACGCCGAGTATCTGGAGAAGAAGGGGCTTTCCATTGAAAAGGGAAATTACGCCGCCGTCTATGCGGGAAACCTCGACCGCAGGGGCGATACGCAGGACAGCTTGGACGCGCTGTATGAGACCTTCAACATCCGCCGCCCGGAGGATTTTCGCGGCCACAGCCTGTCCGTCAGCGACATCGTGGCGCTGAAGCAGAACGGCGTGGTATCCTGTCATTACGTGGATTCCCGGGGCTTCAAGGCACTGCCCGACTTCCTCAAGCCGGAAAACTATCTCAAAAATGCAGAGATGGCCATGGAGGACGACTACGGCATGATCGACGGCGTTATCAACAACGGGCCGAAGCAGACCGTGGCAGAGCTGGAGGAACAGGCAAAGTCCGGCAAGCCCATCTCCCTCATGGAGCTGGCGCAGGCGACGCGCCGGGAACAGGCGCAAGCGGCACGGCAGGAGAAGAAGCCCTCCGTGCTGGCAAAGCTCTGTCCTCCCGTCAACGAGCCGAAAAAGACAGCGCGTTCAAAGCGCGCGGAAAGAGAGCTGCTATGATGAATTTTACCAACGATGAAATGAACCTCATGTGCATCTACCAGAGCGACAGCCGCAGCGGGCTGATTGCCGCCCTCACCGAAATGCAGGGATACCTGGACGAGGACGAAGCCCAGCTGCGGGAGCTGACCGACAGCGCCCTGCAAAAGCTCAGCGAAATCACCGATGAGGACTTCGCAGCGCTGGAGCTGGTGCCGGACTTCGACACGGACGAATAAGGCGGATGCGGCGGGAGCGGCTTTCGGGTCGCTCCCGTTTTCTCACCACATCTCTATTGGACAAAAATGCGGGTACACGCAAAAATTTTCAACAGGAATCCTGTGCATCTATCACTTGGGGCGCAAACGTCCGAAGTTGTAGGTGAAATGGCGGCTGATGCCATCACTCAGGAAAAAGTGTCAAAATCAGCACGGAAATCCCTTGAAAAAGTGTCAGCGAGGCGGTATAATTTCCTTGGAAAACGCACAAGATGAGTATGGAGGTGCCGGTGATGCTGAAACGGAAAATTGAAAAGGATATTATGCGCTGGATTGAGAGCAGTGATAAGGCATTGCTGATTTACGGCGTCCGGCAGGCGGGAAAAACCTATATCGTCCGCGAGTGCCTGAAAGCGGCAGGCTGCGACTACATCGAGTTCAACCTGATCCGACAGCCGGAAATCGTAGAGATTCTGGACGGAGCAACGGGAATAGACGACCTGATTCTGAAGCTGTCCCTGTACAGCGATAAGAAAATCGTTCCTGGCAAGACCTTCTTTTTCTTCGATGAAATCCAGAGATACAAGGAGATTGTCACGAAAATCAAGTTCCTTGTGGACGATAAGCGGTTCCGGTATATCATGTCCGGTTCGCTGCTGGGCGTGGAAATTGTGAATCTGAAATCTGCGCCGGTCGGCTATTTGCAGACGCTCAATATGTATCCGCTGGACTTTGAGGAGTTCCTGCAAATATTCAATGTGGGAGAGCCCGTATTGGATATGCTGCGGAAAGCTTTTACCTCCAAAACGCCTGTGGATGAAGTGATACACGACAAAATCATGACGATGTTCAATCTCTACCTGATCATCGGCGGTATGCCCGCCGCAGTGGAGAAATACCGCACCACCGGCAATATAGACGACGTGATGGACGAGCACAGAGCCATTATCGAGCAGTATAAGCTGGATTTCACGCAGTATGAGGAAGAAAACCGCAAGCTGATTATCACGCATATCTATGAGCTTATCCCGGCGGAGCTGAACGAAAAGAACAAGCGGTTCATGATAGCGGACATCAAAAAGGGTCTGCGATATGACCGAGTGGAGGACAGCTTCACCTGGCTTTGGAAGGCCGGCGTTGCCTTGGGCGTGTTCAACACAACGGAACCCACGGTGCCGCTCCTGCTGAATGAAAAGAGTACGCTGTTCAAGCTATTCCTTTCGGATGTGGGGCTGCTTACCACAATTTACGGCAAAGCCTGCAAGCTGAAGATTGTCAGCAAGGAGAAGGACATCAACAAGGGCGCTGTATATGAAAACGTGGTGGCGCAGGAGCTTCATGCCCACGGCTATCCGCTGTACTACTACAACAGCAAGAAGAAGGGTGAGCTTGACTTCGTGGTCGAGCATGTGGGGCAGGCGCTCCCCATCGAGGTAAAGAGCGGAAAGGACTATGAAAAGCACTCCGCACTGGATAACGTAATGGCCGTTGAGGAATACGGCATCAGGGAAGCCTATGTTTTCACGAACGACAATGTAAAGGTAGACGGGAGGCTGACGTACTACCCCATCTATATGGTCATGTTCCTGCAAGACGACCCGATAGGTTTCATCGACATCTCCGTGGACAGGTTCAAGCTGTGAGCCGCAGTAAAGTAAGGAGCGACGCAAGAGCGACCTCAACCCACATTCTACTTCCCAAAATCGAAAAAATCTTGATTTTGGGAAGTAGAACACCGACTTAAAAGCGAAAGCGTCCCGAATCCAATGCAGGAAATGGGACGCTTTCCATAGTACCGACCCCTTACATAGAGCGTCCGTTCCGGGCGCTCTAAATTTATGCCATGAAGGAGGA
>OHDE01000422.1_pt1 | contig 15472 bp, 10 predicted proteins | sample 1566931 | NCBI WGS metagenome assembly OHDE01 (sample SAMEA3879591, study PRJEB24766) | human gut metagenome | biome: human-associated habitat; feature: feces | place: USA | collected 1985/1987 | reverse complement strand
ATCTCGTGGATCGCCTTGGTGACGTCCATGGTGACGGTGCCGCTCTTGGGGTTGGGCATGAGGCCCTTGGGGCCCAATACGCGGGCGATGCGGCCAACTACGCCCATCATGTCCGGGGTAGCTACGCAAACGTCGAAATCAAACCAGTTTTCGGTCTGGATCTTCTTTACCAGATCCTCGTCGCCTACATAATCAGCGCCGGCTTCCTGTGCTTCCTTGGCCTTGTCGCCCTTGGCGAAAACCAGAACGCGAACCTTCTTGCCGGTACCGTGGGGCAGAACCACGGCTCCGCGGACCTGCTGGTCAGCGTGGCGGGGGTCTACGCCCAGGCGGGCGGATACTTCGATGGTCTCGTCAAACTTTGCCTTGGCGGTGGCAAGTACGGCCTCCAGACCTTCCCGGGGATCGTACAGCTTCTGCTTATCGAAGGACTTTACGCTATCCTGATATTTCTTTCCGTGCTTCATTTTGAATAGCCTCCTTCTTAGTCTACCACTACTATGCCCATGCTGCGGGCGGTGCCTGCTACCATGCTCATGGCCGCCTCTACGCTTGCAGCGTTAAGGTCGGGCATCTTGAGCTCGGCGATCTCCTTGACCTGAGCCTTGGTGATCTTTGCAACCTTTTCCTTATTGGGCTTGCCGGAAGCGGTCTCGATTCCGCAGGCCTTCTTGATAAGAACGGCGGCAGGGGGTGTCTTGGTGATGAAGGTGAAGGAGCGATCCTGATAGACGGTAATGACTACAGGGATAATGAGGCCTGCCTGCTTGGCGGTCTTCTCGTTGAACTCCTTGCAGAAGCCCATGATGTTAACGCCGTGCTGGCCGAGTGCGGGGCCTACGGGCGGTGCAGGGGTCGCTTTGCCTGCGGGGATTTGCAGCTTGACAAAGCCTGTAATCTTCTTTGCCATTTTGATATTCCTCCTAAAAATAATGTGGTGCGAGCGGAACGGCGGAGCGTTATCCGGCGCGCTGCTCCGTGCTGTTGAGCAAGCGGCGCAAGCTGTCCGCTTTTCCTCCCACTATGCAAATCCGTTTGATTTAAAACGGAAAAACATACGGGGTTACGGTGTTTGAAAAAAATCAGAGTTTTTGAACCTCGACAAAATCCAGCTCGATCGGCGTTTCCTTGCCGAAAAGGGAAATTATGAGGCGAATCCGCTGCGTTTCGGGGTCGATTGCCTGAACCGTACCGATGAAATTCGCAAACGGGTCGGAAACAACACGGACGTGTTCGCCGACTTTGATATCCAGCTCAAGCTGCATACGTTCAACGCCCATTGCCTTGACCTCCTCATCGGTGAGGGGAATCGGCTTGCTTCCCGGGCCTACAAAGCCGGTAACGCCGCGGGTGTTGCGAACAATATACCATGTGTTGTCGTTCATGACCATTTTGACCATGACATAACCGGGGTACACCTTGCGAAGCACCGTCTTGGGCTTCTTTGAACCCTCCTTGAGCTCCGTGACCTGCTCTGTGGGATACTTAACCTCGAGAATCAAATCCTGAAGATTGCGGTTCTCAATTGTTTTTTCAAGGTCTTCCTTGACTTTGTTTTCGTATCCGGAGTAGGTATGGACGACGTACCACCGGGCATCAAGCGGGGTGTCATCCCCGTAATGAGTCCTTACTTCGTCCGTCATTGGCAATCCTTATTTAACAACGATTTTGGCAAGTGCGCCGATGCCTTTGCTGAAGCCGAGATCCAGCACCCACATGAGAACTGCCATCAGTGCAACAAAGCCGATAACAGCAAGGGTATATCCGACAAGTTCTTTTTTGCCGGGCCAGCTGAGCTTTTTGGTTTCAGCAAAAACTTCTTTGAAATAAGTTCCGATGCGGGAGAAAAATCCGCCGACTTTTTTGAAAAAGCCCGGCTTCTTTTCGCCTGTCTGTTTTACTTCTTTTTTCATAGCGTTCTCCTTGTTCCTTATTTGGATTCCTTGTGGAGAGTATGCTTACGGCAGAAACGGCAATACTTTTTGAACTCGAGCCTGTCAGGATCGTTCTTCTTGTTTTTGAACGTATTGTAGTTCCTCTGCTTGCATTCGGAGCAAGCGAGTGTGATCTTTACGCGCATGGTAGAGCCTCCTTGTAGTCTGCCTGAGCCCGCGCCGCCGCTGAACCCGCTTCCCCCAGCACAAGGCAAGCCGCAATTCGGGCAAACGATATGAACTCAAGCTAAATAAAGCCCCCTCGAGGGGACGTCTTTGGTACTTTAGCACATCAAATCCCGTTTGTCAATAAGGTTTTTTAAAAAAATGTTCCGCAAAGAGGAAAAAGCAGCAATATATTTTTTAATTGGGGATTAGCATTGAGCAATGAGTAATTAAAGGTGCACCTGCTCTGTTCAACCGAGAAAAATAATTCCTAATTCCTCGTTCCTAATTCCTCATTCCCTTGTGGATAACCTGTTGACTTTCTGCGGGTTATTCTGCGGCGAAGAATGTGGAAATTGCGGAAAACCCTGTCAAAGGCGGGCGAAATTTGGTATATTTGCAGGGTTTTTCGAAACTGTCAACAGGGTTTTCCACATTATCCACAGACTTATCCACACATAAACAAGCCTGTACACCGCCAAATTTCGGAGTTTTCCGCATTTTGCGGCTGTTTTGCTCACGAAGGTTGAGGATAACTCCCACTCTTGCGGATAACTCTGTGGAAAACGGGGTCTGATTGTGGAAAACTCATGTGGATAACCCTGCCGGGCGGCACAATATCTTGGGGCAAATGCGGAAAAGTTCAGTCGGCCGAACAGATTATGCACAATCGGTGCGGTACCATATCTTGCGGTGCATATCGGAACGAAGCACAGGCGAATAAAAAGGGGGGACGCGGTTCGGTCTGCGTTCTCCCTTTTCTTTTAATTCAATATTAATCTGATATGTTTCGGCTTTCCGGTTCACCCGGCTTATGCCTGCGGTGCATCCGCAGTGCTTTCGACGGCAGCAGCTGTCTTTTTCTTTTTTCCGAGATTTTCAGCCGAAATTTCACCTGCTTTTGCAAGCGCAAGCTTTGTCAGCACGGGGCCCGCAAGTTCATAAACAAGTGTTGCAAACAGTGCAACCGTCACAACCTGCGCGGAAAGCGTTTGCGGAAGGTCGCTTGCGGCAACCATCTGCGCCATGCCGATTGCAACACCTGCCTGCGGAAGCAGCGTAACGCCGAGGTATTTGCGCACCTTTGGATCGGCATGGGACATTGCCGCTCCGGTGAACGCGCCGAAATACTTGCCGGCGGAACGTGCAATGATATAGATAACGCCCGGAATCCCGACCGTCAGCAGGATTGAAAAATCAAGCTCCGCACCCGAAAGCACGAAGAAAAGCATGAATAATGCAGGCGTCCAGCCATCGCAAAGCTCCATCGCAATGACAGAGTCGCTGCGCATGTTTGCAAACACCGCGCCAAGCATCATGCAGGTCAGCAGTGAAGAAAGCTCCCACATTTCCGAAAGTGCAACGCAGGCAAAAACCGCCGCAAGCATCAGGCAGAGACGGTTTGCTTTGGACTTGAAAAAGCGCATTACAAACGCAAGCACGGCACCCATAACGCCGCCCGTAAGCAGGGAAAGGCCGATTTCGCGCAGCGGATCAAGCACGATTGCCTGAACCGTCAGCGCATCGCCGGAGGCAAATGCCTGTGCAAGTGCAAAGCAGAGGGAGAAGATCATCAGGCCGACCGCGTCATCAAACGCCGTAACGGGCAGGAGCGTGTCCGTAACGGGGCCCTTTGCCTTGTATTGGCGAACAACAAGCAGTGTTGCGGCAGGTGCGGTTGCAGCCGCAATTGCACCGAGAAGCAGCGCACGGGGAACGCGGTATTCACCCGGCACAAGCAAAAGCGCAAGCAGCACGAGCAGCACGGTCATAAGAGCCTGCACAACTGTGATAACGACAATTTTGCCGCCGAGTTTTTTCAGCAGGGACAGCTTAAATTCGCCGCCGATCGAAAAAGCAATGAAACCCAATGCGGTGGTTGTGATAATCTTTGCGCTTTTGATATCAACGTTTGTGACAAGTTTCAGCACAAAGGGACCTATCAGAATGCCTGCAATAAGGTAGCCCGTGACATTGGGCAGGTTGAGCAGCTTCATAAGGCGGGACAGGGCAAGGCCGCCCGCCATTGCGATTGCAAGAATCAGCAGAATTTTCATGTTGTTTTTCCTTTCAATTCGAATTCCGCCTTTTATCCGGCGGTGCGAATTTTCGACAAATTTCGCGCACACCGGCGCGGTGGAACATGCGCCGCTTTTCTGCCGCGCACCAATGAACACGCTGTCGGTATCTTTCAGCGCGCTTATTCTTCGGAATGCCGCCGAACGGCGGTTTCCGTTTTATATTTGCTTAAGTCGGTTTTCGATTATCGTTCCGCGTGCGTTATTCCGCATCGATTCCTTCGAACGAAAGCACGGGCAGCGTGAACATGACGCCTTTTTTGCCCAATCCGTGCGTGTTGCGGCGGATAACGCGCTTTGCATGCTCAAGTTGATCATCGTTCAGCAGCAAAAACGCAGTGTGACTGGATTCAAAATCATGGCTCATGATTTTGCTGACTCGACCGAAAATCGGCGGTGCGTCAACGTTGCTGTTCAGCAATGCGTGTTTGAGGCTTGTGGACTGAAAAACGATGCCGTTCATTCCGTGTGCGCGAAGCCCTTCAAGCGTTGCAAGAAATTCATCGCAATCGTCGATCGTGATAACAAGAAGCTGCATGGATTAACCCTCCTTCTCCAGACTCTTTTTTATATGCAATGATTATAGAACCGATTCGGGGAAAAGTCAAGGGCACGCAAAAGACCCGCATGTCCCTTTAAGCAAATTAATCAGCTCCGGCAAATAAAGCAAAAGCCCCCGCCTGCAAATCCGAGGTGCAGACGGGGGACTGCCGCGAATGAATCGAACTTGTGCTGTCCGATACATTCCGGGCATTACCTTTACCGTGATTAAATCATCAATTCAAAATCATCAATTCAATGAGATATTCCGTTTTCGGTTCGGAACGGTATGTTTCATTCCTCGTCCCTGCGTTTTCTGCAAAGCACTGCGCCTGCACCCGCTGCAATCGCGGCAAAGCCGCACGCCGCAATGCTGAATGCACCGGTTGAAGGAGTCGGGGGATTTGTGGGAACGGGGGTTGCGGGAGCGGTGGGAGCCTCCGTGGGAGCGTCCGTGGGGTCCTCCGTCGGAACATCCGTGGGCTTATCCGTGGGTTCGGGGGTCACGGGGGAGTCGGACTGTTTGAAGCGTGCTTCAAGCTCAAGTGTGAGCGCAGCATCGGTGAAGGTCAGCTCCGCATCGGTTGAAACAAGTTCGCCCGCCGCATCAAACCAGCCTTCAAAAGCAAAGCCATCATTTGCCCTTGCCGAAACAATTGCAGACGGGTTGATATAAGGACGCGGCCACCAAACGGAGTTCACATCCTCTTCGGCGTCGAGTTTCAGTTTGACCGCACCGCCGCCGTTCTGCGTCAGGCGGATATTGCAGGGGTAGAGCGGCATATCACCCGTATCCGTGCTGTAATTTGAAGCAAGGGCAATTTCGCTCATGAAATCCATATCAAACAGCATGATATTCGTGTTTGCGGAAAGATCCAGCGTTGAAATGTTGGTGTTATTTACAAGCAACTTTTCAACGGACGGAATACCGGAAACATCGATCTGCGAAATCGGGTTGCCGCTGATGTCCAGTTTGTCAAAAAATTCGCTCACCGTTGCGGGCATTTGAAGCTCCGTCAGGCTGTTGTTGCTGACGTCAATGGTTTGCAGTGCGGGAATGCCTGCAATGTCAATGCTCGTGAGGTTGTTGTTTGCGCAGTTGAGAGAGTTGAACTCCGAACCTGTTGGCAGGAGCAGCTCGGTAAGATTATTATTGCTGCAATCAACGCTCCAGAGCGCAGAGTTTTGGGAGAGGTCAAGCCTTGTCAGCTCGTTTCCGCTGCAATTGAAAGGGGAAAGACCTTCCAATCCGCTTACATCAAGCTCCGTGAGCCTGTTGTTTTCGACTTCCACCCACAAAAGCTCGGGCTTGTTTGAAAAATCAAGCTCGGAAATTTCGTTATCTCCGCAATAGAGGAAGCGCAGAACGCCGTTCTGCGAAATATCAAGCTCGGTCAGACCGCAGCCGATAACGCTGAGCGATTTCAAGCCGCGGAAACCGGTAACGTCGATGCTGCCGATCGGACTGCCCGCAACGTCAATACGCTGAATCCAATCGCTTTCGTCAACGACCAGTTCGCTGAAACTATTGCCGGGAACGTCAATATATTCAAGTTTTTCAAATCCGCCCGCAAGGTAGAGCGTGCCGACCATTCCGCAGTCCGTAAAGTCGATGCTGCCGCAGTAGTTTGAATCCGTATCGGGGTCGTAATTCCAGTTGATCATTTGCGGAACCCAGCCGCCGTCTTCCGACACGCCGACCCATGTGTCGGGATCTTCGGGATCGTAATCGGGATTGAGTTTGTAACCGTTTTTAACGCCGTTTGCATCCACCTGCTCGAGAATATCAACAAGTGCAAGATATTCGTATTCCGGGTAGCCCTCGGGAACGGTGACATCCTTTCGCGGAAGGGCGAAAGCGTTTTTCGGGATTGCACACAGGCCGATGCCGACCAGCATCAGAGCCGCGAGCAGTGCGGAAACCAGTTTCTTCATGTTCATGTTCTCTCCTTGAATAAGAATATTTCTGTTTTCGGTCAAATTCCTGCACGGAGTGTATATCCGCCCGCTGCCGTACATTGCCTTTGTCCGTTGCACAACCATTATATTTCATCGAACCCGCCTTTGTCAATAGCTTTTGCAAATTTTTTATGGTAGAATTATAAACGCTCTGAATAGCCTGTTTTTGCACAGGGGCTTAAGCCTCTTCCGATTCGGAAGAAAATTTCGCAAATCAGCCCCGAACCGCTGCGAAACGGGCGGATAATTCAGCTTATTCTCAATGTTTCGATCGACTGCATCCGCCGCCGATCACTCCGGAGGAAAAATGATTAGTTACGAACCCTTTCCCCTTTTGGAAGCTTACTCCTTCCTTTGCCAAAAATGCACCGATTTTTCGGTTGAGACTTTTTTTCGCAAAATGATTTTGCGGCAGCCGGATCGCAGACGCGAATACGAAACCTGCTGCGGCATTCTTTCCGAGCTTTGGCAGCAGCTTGAAGCAAGCATTCCCGTTCCGATTGCGGAAGTCCGCGCATTTTTTGCGCCGCTTCGGCAGAACGATAAAATCTCCTTCGGCGCGGACGCGGCAACTCTTGCGGATATTCTCATCGGCGACCAGGGCGATTTTGCATCGGAGCGCAATGCTGCCGCGCTTTTGCAGACGGAGAATGCCGTCAAAAACATTCAGTACAGGATCATGGCGGCCGTTTCCGGAGCCGCCTTCCCGGATGAACCCGACGGCAGCTTTTCCGCCGCCGAGCTTTTTCAGGCCGTTAACCGCAGCGACTTTCCGGAGAGTTCCAAGCTGCTGCTTGCGGATGCCGCTCTTGACCCGGCAGGGAATATTGACCGGCTGAACAACATGCTTCACCCGATTGCCGCGGCTTTTTCCGCCGCACGTGAACTCTGGCTGCCGCTCATTGAATTCTATCGCAAAGCCTGCGGGGAGTGCGGCAATGCGCAGCGGCTCATAACCCTGCTGACGGGCATTGACCTTTCCGTACGGGAATCCGCCATTGAAGAATACAAAGCGTTCCCTTCCGTCTGCCTGTTCGGCATTACGCGCGTTTTAACGCCGGTGCCGCCGGAAACGGACGTTATCGGCTATATCGGTGTGCTTCAGGGAGAGTTTAAACATGCCGCCGAAAATTCCGCAAACAAGGGCAGCGAACTGTCGCGAACGCTTGAAATTATGGGTGATCAAACCCGTTTTGACATTCTCTGCACGCTTGCGGACCATCCCGCATACGGGCGCGAGCTTGCGAACCTTCTCGGCATTTCGACAAGCACCGTGTCTCAGCATATGATAACAATAACCGGCGCGGGGCTTGTTTGCCACAAAAGCGTCGGAAGAAAAACCTATTATTCGCTGAATCGGGAAAATGTCCGCCGTATGATAACCCTTCTTTGCGAAACTCTTCTGAAGGAAACGCCCGTTTTTGCAAGCGAAACGGAGGGAACGAAAACCCCGTGATATGCTTTCGGAAGCCGCATTTGCGCCGGCCGCTTTTTTCGGGCTAAAGCAAAAGGCGGAATGCTCCGATGCTTTTGAATGAAGTGTGAACAAAAAGAAAAAGCCCTTGCAAAACAAGGACTTTTTGTTGGTACACCTTCAGGGGCTCGAACCCTGGACACCCTGATTAAGAGTCAGGTGCTCTACCAGCTGAGCTAAAGGTGCATTCACTCTTTCAAGTGCATATCACATTATACTCGGATTTTGTACAAAGTCAAGACCGTTTTGGACAGGATTGAAGATATATTTTTAATTCCGTCTTCAACCGTATTTGTGCCGCACCGATAGGGCGTATTTAAAGAGTTGAAGAGAGAAGAAACGTCATCCGTACAATACGCCTGGGTGCGGGTTCAGCACATCGGTCTTCGCTCTCCGCTCTCCACTCTCCAAACTCCGCTCTTAACTTTCCACACTCCGCTCTCCGCTCCCAATTTCTCATTTCTCCTACCTATATAAATGTACCTTTAAATGCGCCTTTCGGGCTTGCCGAACTCCTTAAAATATGGTATAATAGAACGAAGGTAATAATGCCGCATAATGCGGCAGGGCGGAGGCTTTGCGTGTACATCACCGCCGTAAGACTTTATTGTTTCAGAAGTTATACGGAGCTGCGGTTTGAGCCTGCAAAGGGGCTTAACGTCATTGTGGGCGCAAATGCGGCGGGCAAGACGAACATTCTGGAATCCGTTTTCCTTGCTGCGTTGGGCAGGAGCCACCGAACGCGCCGCGATGCGGAACTTATCAACTCCCTTTCCGACAAGGCATATGCGGGCATTGAGCTTGTGAGTGCAGCGGGGAAGCACAGCATTGAACTCAAGCTGTTTTCCGGCGCACCGAAACAGGTTTTTATCGACGGGCAGCGCATCAGACGCATGGGCGAACTTATGGGCGTTCTGAACGCCGTAATGTTTTCACCCGAGGATCTCTCCCTCGTCAAGGACTCTCCCGAAACCCGCCGCCGCTTTATGGACATGGAGCTTTGCCAGCTTCGACCTGCATATTTTTACCGTTTGCAGCAATATAATGCCGCCCTCAAGCAGCGCACCGCGCTTTTGAAAACAAGTTTTCCGTTCGAACCGAACATTGAACTTCTCGACATGTGGGACGATAAGCTTGCGGAGCTCGGCGGTTCGGTCATGCTGCTTCGCCGCGATTTTCTTGACAGGCTCAGCACCGCTGCGCGGGATCTGAACCGCAGCATCACGGGCAATTCCTCTGTCGGGCATGAACCGGAAGAGCTTTTTACCTACTACAAACCCTCCGTTCCCTTCGAGGGCGACGGCGCGCGCGCCGCACTCGGGGACGCACTCTGCAAGGCACGGGCGGAGGATATCCGCCGCGGCTGCACAACCAAGGGGCCGCACCGGGACGACATCGGCATTCTGCTCAACGGGCGCGACGTCCGCGTTTTCGGTTCCCAGGGGCAGCAGCGCACGGCAGCATTGAGCCTTAAACTGAGCGAGCTTGCGCTTATGCGCCGCATTCGGGGCGAGGCGCCGGTTCTGCTTTTGGACGATGTTCTGAGCGAACTGGACGGCGACAGGCAGCGAGAGCTGCTTTCAAGCGCATTCGACTGCCAATGCTTTTTAACATCCACAACTCTCGACGGCCTTGAACAGGTGCCGAACATGACGGTGTTTGAATGCAGCGGCGGCAAACTCAAAAAAATTCTGTCAGCAGAAAATTGATTCTGTGTTGATTTAACATTGTATAAATAAACGCCGTTTTGTGGTTGTTTTAAATCATACGGTCGGCGTTTTCCCCAAAACAGCCCGACATAAAAATCCCGGCGGACAGGGCTCCGCCGGCGGCGGTTTTTCAAAAATGCCGCGGGTTTTACTCTGAAAGGAAATAATTTTAAAAATGGAAACGACTTATAACGCTTCGCAAATACAGGTGCTTGAAGGATTGGAGGCCGTTCGCCGCCGCCCGGGCATGTATATCGGTTCAACCGATTCAAGAGGCCTGCACCACCTTGTTTATGAAATCGTCGATAACTCCATCGATGAAGCAATGGCGGGATTCTGCACTCATATTTATGTTACCATTCATGCGGACAACTCCATTACCGTTGTTGACAACGGCAGGGGCATTCCCGTTGACATTCATCCCAAAACCGGCAAATCCGCGCTTGAAGTCGCACTTACCATGCTTCATGCGGGCGGCAAATTCGGCGGCAGCGGTTATAAGGTCTCCGGCGGCCTTCACGGTGTCGGTCTTTCCGTTGTTAACGCATTGAGCACGGAACTTACCGCCGAGGTGCGTCGGGACGGGCATATTTACCGGCAGATCTGCCGCCGCGGCATAAAGGTCACGGAGGTTGAAATCGTGGGCAGCTGCGGAGCGGACGAGCACGGCACAACGATTCATTTTGTTCCCGACGAAGAAATTTTTGACGAAGTGAACTATGAATACGATATCCTTGTTCGACGGCTGCGCGAGCTTGCGTTCCTAAACGGCGGCGTGCGCATCATCGTGACGGATGAACGCTGCGACCCGCCCGTGCAGGACAGCTTCCATTACGAAGGCGGGGTTGTTGAATACGTTCGCTATATCAACAAAAACAAAGAAGTTCTGCACCCCGACCCGATTTATTTTTCCGCTGTAAAGAACGATAATCCGCTTGAAACGGCAAGCGTTGAAGTTGCGCTGCAATACAACGACGGCTACAGCGAAAATGTTTTTACCTATGCCAACAACATCAACACCATCGAGGGCGGCAGCCACCTTGCGGGTTTCCGTGCGGCAATGACAAGGGTCATCAACGACTACGCCCGAAAGTTTAAAATCCTTAAAGACAGCGACCAGAACCTGACCGGAGACGACATCCGCGAAGGTTTGAGCGCTATCATCAGCGTTAAGCTGACAGAGCCGCAGTTTGAAGGGCAGACAAAAACAAAACTCGGCAATGCCTACATAAGAACCCTTGTTGACAACGCCGTGACGGCCGGCATGACGACCTATCTTGAAGAGAACCCGGCGCAGGCAAAGCTTATTCTCGACAAATGCCTCAGTGCAAGCCGCGCAAGGGAAGCGGCGCGCAAGGCACGCGAGCTGACCAGACGCAAGTCCGTTTTGGATTCCGCCGCACTGCCCGGCAAACTTGCGGACTGCTCCGAAAAAGATCCTTCAAAATGCGAACTGTTCATCGTTGAGGGCGACTCCGCAGGCGGTTCCGCCAAGGAAGGACGCGACAGGCATTTTCAGGCCATCCTTCCGCTGCGCGGAAAGATTCTGAACGTTGAAAAAACCCGTTTGGACAAAATTCTCGGCAATGCGGAAATCAAATGCATGATAACCGCGTTCGGTGCGGGCATGGATGCTGATTTTGACGAAACCAAGCTCCGCTATCACAAAATCATCTGCATGACCGATGCCGATGTTGACGGAAGCCATATTCGCACGCTGCTGCTGACGTTCTTCTATCGGCACATGCGGCCGATGATAGAGCGCGGCTATGTTTACATTGCCCAGCCTCCCCTCTATCTCATCAAAAAGGGCAATACGGAACGCTATGTCTATTCGGACGAAGAGCTGAACAAAACTCTTGACGAAATCGGCAGAGATAAAATCTACATTCAACGCTACAAAGGTTTGGGCGAAATGAACCCCGAACAGCTTTGGGACACGACAATGGATCCCGCGAACCGCATTATGCTTCGCGTCACAATGGACGATGCAATGCTTGCGGACGAAACTTTCACCCTTTTGATGGGCGACAGGGTTGAACCGCGCCGCGAATTTATTGAGCAGAACAGCAAGCTCGTTGCCGACCTTGACGTTTGATTCGGAAACGTTTCAATTTTCAAACGGCAGATTAAGAGCTTTGAGCTCTGCAATCCGAAATTATTAACACGATTCAATGACTTGACGACCGACGAAAGGTGCGATGCACCGACTGCGGCAGGCTCCGCACCTTTCATGCAGGAGATATAATGGACGAAAACAAAAAAAGACCCAATCTTGAAATGCTCGGAACAAACGAGCTGCCGACCGATGTTGAAGGCGGCAGAATATTGCCCATAAACCTTGTGGGTGAAATGAAGCGCAGCTTTATATCATACGCAATGGCTGTTATCATCAGCCGTGCGCTTCCCGATGTGCGCGACGGGTTGAAACCCGTTCACAGGCGCATTCTTTACGCAATGGATGAGCTGAGTATGCAGCCCGACAAGCCCTTCAGAAAGAGTGCGCGCCTTGTCGGCGACGTTCTCGGCAAATACCATCCGCACGGCGACACGGCGGTTTACGATGCAATGGTGCGCCTTGCCCAGCCCTTCTCCACTCGTTACCCCCTTGTTGAAGGTCACGGCAATTTCGGCAGCGTTGACGGCGACCCCGCCGCTGCAATGCGTTATACCGAAGCGCGCATGAGCAGGCTCACTCTCGAAATGCTCCGCGATCTTGACAAGAACACGGTTGATTTTTACCCGAATTTTGACGAAACGCTGATGCAGCCCGCGGTATTACCCGCAAGATACCCGAACCTTCTTGTGAACGGCTCAAACGGCATTGCTGTCGGCATGGCAACAAACATTCCGCCGCATAATCTCGGCGAGGCTGTCGATGCCTGTGCCGCAATGATTGACAATCCCGATATCACGATCGACGAGCTGATGAACTATATCCCAGGTCCGGACTTTCCGACCGGCGGCGTCATCATGGGCGATGTCGGCATTCGCCATGCGTATTTTACAGGCAGGGGAAAGATCCTTGTTCGCGCAAAGAGCGAGATCGAGCAATACAAGGCCGATCGATCCCGCATCATCGTCACGGAGATTCCGTATCAGGTCAACAAAGCAAAGCTTGTTGAAAAAATTGCAGAGCTTGTTCACGAGAAGCGCGTGGACGGCATTTCCGACCTTCGCGACGAAAGCTCCCGCGCGGGAATGCGCATTGTTATCGAGCTTAAAAAGGATGTCAATGCAAACGTTGTGCTGAACAATCTGTATAAGCACACTCAGCTTCAGGATACTTTCGGCGTTATCATGATCGCGCTTGTGAACGGCGAACCCAAGGTGCTCAACCTTCGCGAAATGCTTTATCACTACATTGCGCATCAAAAGGATGTTGTCACCCGCCGCACGCAGTTTGACCTTGACAAAGCACGCGAAAGGCTGCACATCTTGGAAGGCCTTATGATCGCACTCGACAATATTGACGAAGTCATTGCCATCATCAAAGCCAGTGCAAACGGCGCAGAAGCAAAGGAAAGGCTGATTGCGCGTTTCGGTTTCAGTGAACGGCAGGCGCAGGCGATACTTGACATGCGGCTGCAAAGGTTGACGGGGCTTGAGCGCGAAAAGTTGGAAGCCGAGTACGGCGAGCTTAAGCGCACGGTTGAATACCTTGCTTCCCTGCTTGCGGACGAAGGCAAACTTATGGGCGTTGTTAAAGATGAAATGCTCGAGATTCGGCGCCGCTTTGCCGATCCGCGCCGCACCGAAATCACAAAGATCGTTGAAGACATCGATATGGATGACATCATCCAGGAAGAAGACATGGTTGTTACCTGCACCCATCACGGCTACATCAAGCGCATTGCGGAAGCAACCTATCGCGCGCAGCGCAGAGGCGGCGTCGGCATCAGTGCGGGAGCAACCCGTGAAGAGGATTTCCTTGAGGATATTTTCGTCACAAGCACGCATTCCTATATCATGTTCTTCACAAACAAGGGCCGCGCTTTCCGCATTAAATGCTATTCCATTCCGGAAGCAAGCCGCACCGCAAAGGGCACGCCCATAGTCAACCTGCTGCAATTGCAGACGGGCGAGTTCGTTACCGCCGCATTCCCCATCGGCAGGCAGACCGAGGGCGGCTATCTCGTTCTTTGCACACGGCAGGGTGTTATCAAAAAAACCCCGCTCTCCGATTTTTCAAACATTCGCAAGGGCGGCTTGATTGCTCAAAACCTCCGCGAGGGTGACGAGCTTATCAGCGTTGCGCTCTCCGCAGGCGATGATGAGTTCATTATCGGCACACGGGACGGAATGAGCATCCGGTTCAGCGAGCAGGATGTTCGCTCAATGGGCAGAAATGCCTCCGGCGTTCGCGCCATCAAACTCTCCGAGGGCGACTGCGTTGTTGATATGTCCATGGTCAAACCCGGCAGCTGCGTCATTGCCATCACCGAAAACGGCATGGGCAAGCGCACGGAAGAGGACGCCTACCGCGTTCAGGGCCGCGCCGGCAAGGGCATTATTGCAATGAATATCACCGAAAAAACCGGCAAGCTTGTTTGCCTCAAAGTTTCCGAAGGCAATGAGGATCTGATGCTTATCCGTGATGACGGCGTTGTCATTCGCGTTCCCGTTGACACGATTTCCGTCATTTCCCGCAACACGCAGGGCGTTCGACTGATGAAAATCGACGAGGGACACAGGGTTGCAAGCGTTGCGCTTGCGCCGCATAACGATGCCGAACCGCAGAAAGGCGGGGAAGAGTCCGACGGCGAAATTTCAAATGCCAATGCCAATGCAGACTCCGCCGAAACAGCCCCCTCCGATACGGCGGAAAATTCCGATACACCGGAAGGCCTCCGATAACCGCAGCCGCCGAACCTGCCGTGCGGGCTGAAGTTCTCCGCTCTGCCGCAGTGTTTCGGCAATCAACCGATTACTTCTTCAAAACCAAACACGGGAAGCCTTCCGTAACGGACAGTGCTTCCCGTGTTTTCTGTTGATTTCGACGTTGCCTTCCGCACTCGGCAGCAACCGTTGGGTAATTGGAGACAATATCACCGAATCCCCGAGTGGATTAGCGCTCAGGGTATAGATGCCCAAGCTATCATCAACTGCATACGTTATATCACGCAGTAAAAAAATCGGCAGTGCATACCAGCTAACGTAAACACTGCCGAGAAGAGCAACCCAGGGGCAATCAACCAGCCTGTATCGCCCCTTGATTATATCAGGGCAGGAGACAAAAGTCAAGGTGCAAAAGGATGGTCGACTGCACAGCAGCGGCATAGATTGCCCGTATGCACGGCGGGGATGCTGTAGGCTACAATGTTAGCTATAGCATCCTTTTTATCCCTTATCAACCGTTTAGCGCACGTTCGGTAATAAAATATGTGCGCAAAATACTTGGAATATGAAACAAAATTAATTCATTTGCAACTGATGAGGATCACCCCCGCGGATGCGGGGAAAACCACGTTCATGGCGGATATTGCCGCGTGTATTTGGGATCACCCCCGCAGGTGCGGGGAAAACCTTTACTTTCGCTGTCAACAACGTATTCACCGAGGATCACCCCCGCAGGTGCGGGGAAAACACTCAAGCAAAAACGTCAGTATGCTG
>OHDE01000415.1_pt1 | contig 15811 bp, 13 predicted proteins | sample 1566931 | NCBI WGS metagenome assembly OHDE01 (sample SAMEA3879591, study PRJEB24766) | human gut metagenome | biome: human-associated habitat; feature: feces | place: USA | collected 1985/1987 | reverse complement strand
CATAAAGGTTACACCGCGGCATATAATACCTATAATTTAATGTATGTGGAGTGGTGGAAAAAGTGAAAAATACCCCCTAAAAGAGGGTATAAGATTTGATGAAAATGTAGTAAAGTTATAGCGTAAAGATATAGAAAAGTTTTAAACGGAGGAATAAGAGATGAAGCTGATTGGTAAGATTAAGAATATGTCAAGAAGAACCGGAGCGGTTTTTATGGCAGTTGCTATGTTACTTGCGGGATTAGCAGTGGGAATGGGAATTTTTACAAATGCGGCATATGCTGAAGATGAGAATGTACAGATTGTACTCAGGAGACTTATCGGAAGCGCGAAGCCGTATGCGGTAACGGCGGAAGATGTATACGTATCCAATGATTATCAGGCCAACTTTGCGGCCAACCTCTTTCACCCATCAGAGCATTGGGTAGGAAGTGATCTTTCAAGCAATCCGGGTACGTTTTACTTTAAGGATATGACACCGGGAACACTTAAACTTAAGAATGATAAGTCGGCTAATAATATTGTAGTCGGAGTTCCGTATACGATTAACGGAAATCTGGTAACACTTAACAGCCCTGAGAAGAATATTTATATTGCCAATAATAAGAATGTAAATATTTATTTCGAAGAGAACTTCCTTGATGTGACAGCAGCTATTTCTTATGCAAGAAATACATTTGCCCAGTTTGCAACATACCAGAATACAAAGGGTGTTATAGCTGATTATTCTGATATGAACAGAAGTGTTATAGATGTAAATGGTTGTACGGATCAGATTTGTGTGGTTAATATTACAGCAGCAGAGCTTAACAGTATCCAGAATGGCGGACTTAAAATTTATAAGCCGAAGGATAAGATTGTAGTAATTAATGTTAAGGATATCGCAGATGATGAGATTTCAATAAGAGAGTATGCAATTAAAGAAGGCAACAATAATTTCGTGACATCATCTGCTAACAATTCAGCGACAATATCAGATACAATTATCTGGAACTTTGCTGATTACGATGGAACAGTAAATATGAACGGTGTGTGTGGAATATTAGTGGCACCGGATGCCAGCGTTGATCTTTATGTAACAAGCTCAGGAAGAGTAATTGCAGACAGATTTGAAAATATAAGCGGTGAGATGCATTTTGTATCGGCAGATATTCCTGTTGAGACTGAGCCGGACACCTATCCGACAGAAGCAGAGATACCGACACCAGAGACAACAGCACCAGAGACACCGACAACAGAGACGACAGCACCAGAGACACCGACAACAGAGACGACAGCACCAGAGACAACAGCACCGGAGACAACAACAGCACCAGAGACAACAACAGTACCAGAGACAACAACAGCACCGGAGACAACGACAGTGCCTGAGACAACGACAGCACCAGAGACAACAACAGTACCTGTAATTGATGAAACAACAGCTCCGGTTATGGAAACAACAGAAGTTGAGACAACAACCAGATCGGGCGAGGTTGAAGGCGATGATGAGACGACAGCCGAAGAGGAGACAACACTTGCAAGACGCAGAAGACCGGAAGTTGAAGCTGATACAGGTGATAAGTCCAATCTTCGTGTACTTGAGGTGATTTTCGCAGCATCAGGTATATGCTTCGCAGGCCTTGGTATCTATGGACTTACAAGAAAGAGATAATATTCTGAATCCTACGTTTAAATGATATTGGAAAAGGACCGCATTGCGGTTCTTTTCTTGCATTTTGCAGAAGTTTGTTATACAATTAAATCTAATCGTAAATCGATGAAAGGAGTAACTATAATGGGAAATGAAAGAATAATCGCTCCGGGTGAAATATACAGACATTTTAAGAACAGACTTTACCAGATAATAGCCATAGCATACCACTCAGAAACAGGTGAAAAATATGTGGTTTATCAGGCTATGTATGATGATTTTAAAATATACATAAGACCGTATGATATGTTTATAAGTAAAGTGGACAAGGATAAATATCCTCTTGCCACGGCCGTATACAGATTTGAGAAGGTGGATAGGGAAGAACTGACAGGCCTCAGATCCGTCAATGATGTACCGGGAAAGCAGCCGGAAGAAGTACAGGCAAACAATAATGATGACGGGGATAAAGTCAATCCATATCTTATGGGATTTTTTGATTGTGATACGAGTGCCTCACAGATAGAGTATCTCAATTCAATCAGGGGAAAAATCGATGACAGGCTTATTAATGACATAGCCGTGTCGCTGGATCTGACTGTTGATGACGGAAATATAGACGACAGGATAGATTCTTTAATAAGGTGTCTTAAGATGAAGGCGAGATTTGAATGCGGAAGGTTAAGATAGAAGGAGAATTGGATATTGAGAGAATTCTGGGATTCATTTAAGAAAAATATAACTTTTGAGAAAATTATAGTCAGGCTTATAATGGCCTGGCTCTTAACAGCGATAGTATTTTTCCTGAAGAGCGGAGATACATTTAACAGTGCTGCATTTGCGGCAGATATAAACGTACCGATGTATGCCTGCTTTATGCTGCTCTTTTTTGCTTTTTTCTGTGGCCTTGGATATATGAAAGTATTTTCGTGGGCAGAAGTGTACGGACCAATGATTCTGGTTACATTATACGGGCTGGTTACCATAAGCAGCAATACCGATGTTACCTATCTTGTCGGAATTCTTGCGGTTCTTGCGGTCTCGATTACTTATGCCGCATCACACACAAGGACATTTGCTGAAATCAACGAGACAAAAATAGTTGTAATAATATATATTATTGCGGCTGTGTTCTATATGCTTATCGCGGGAACATTCACGGTGTTAAGATATGTAAATTACTCTGCGCCGGGATTTGATTTCGGCATATGGGTACAGATGTTCCATAATATGAAGACAACACTGGAGCCTGTCACGACTGTGGAACGCAATATGACATTATCGCATTTTGCGGTGCATTTTTCACCCATATATTATTTGTATCTGCCGTTTTATTTCTTCTTCCCGTATCCGGTAACACTTCAGGTACTTCAGGTAATCACTGTTGCAAGCGGAATTATACCGGTATATCTTCTGTGTAAGAAATTTGGCCTGAGCAAATCAGCCACGGCATGTTTTGGTATAATATTTGCACTTTTCCCCACGGTTGCGACAGGATGCTATTATGATCTTCATGAGAATTGTTTCCTTATACCTCTTATATTATGGCTGTTCTATGCTATTGAGAAAGATGATATCAAAGGAATAATTATTTTATCTTTGCTAACAATGCTTGTCAAGGAAGATGCGGCTGTTTATGTAGCATGCATAGGCTTATTTACGATATTCGGCAAAAGAAAATATATAAAAGGAACTGTAATGACCGTTTCGGCGGTTGTATATTTTCTTGTGGTCACAACGCTTATGCAAAAATACGGACTTGGTGTAATGACATACAGATACAGCAATTTTATGGTTGACGGTGCCGGAAGTCTTATGGATGTGATCAGAAATTTTGTGACCAATCCGGCATATGCTATAGCGGAATGTTTCGGAAGCGAGAAATATCCTTTCCTTCTGTATATGTTTGCACCGCTTGGAGCATTGCCTGTGGCAACCAAAAAAGTTTCACGGTTTATATTATTGCTTCCGATGTTGATAATTAATCTGGCAACCGATTACCAGTATCAGTATTCGATATTTTTCCAGTATGTATTTGGAGTTACTGCAATATTGTTTTATCTGGCAATATCAAATTATGCAGAACTTGGTGAGAAATCACGTAGATTTATGTGTTCGTTTGCGATATGCGCTGCATTTATCATAATGCCTGTTGCGTCGTTTTCCAAATCATGGTACATAAGCAGCTATTCGGACGGGAAAGAACAGATTGAGGTTCTGAATGATGCGATGAAGAGCATACCTTCCGGCGCATCGGTAGGAGCAACCACCTTCTTCGTGCCGCACCTGGCAAACAGGACCGAGCTTTATGAATATCCGTACAAATTTGGTAAGTCGCCTCTTCCGGATTATCTCGTGATTGATTTGAGATTTTATAAAATAACGGAGAAGGATGAGGAGTACTTTAAAGAGAATAATTATATAGAGACAGAGCGTGTTAAAGGATTATATCTTATATTACATAGATATTAAATGTGACTTACAATAAATATAACAAGGAGTGTTTTATATGAGATGTCCATATTGTGGCGAAGAAAATACAAGAGTAATAGATTCAAGACCGGCAGATGATAACAGTTCGATCAGAAGAAGGCGGAGCTGTGATGAATGCGGTAAGAGATTTACGACATATGAGAAAGTTGAAATGGTGCCGCTTTTGGTTATCAAGAAAGATAATAAAAGAGAACTTTATGACAGAAATAAGATCCAGGAAGGAATAATCCGTTCATGTCACAAGAGACCTGTATCAATTAATACCATCTCGGAAATAGTTGATGAGATAGAAACAAAGATTTTTAACCTGGATGAAAAAGAAATTCCAACAAGCGTTATCGGAGAGATGGTAATGGACAAGCTCAAAGATATCGACGCGGTCGCATACGTCAGATTTGCCTCTGTTTACAGGGAATTTAAAGATATTAATACATTTATGGTCGAACTTAAGAAGTTCCTTCAGTAGACAACAGGGAGATTTGCATGTTTAAGAAATTATATCCAACAAAATACCTTGATTCATCATACAGCATCGACTACGAGCAGTTGTACCGCAGTGGAATCAGGGGACTGATATATGATATTGATAATACATTGGTGGAGCACGGCATGCCGGCAACAGAGCGAGCCATTAAATTGTTTGAACAGTTGAGAAGTATCGGATTTGACACGTGCCTGATATCCAACAATAAAGAGCCGAGAGTAAAACCATTTGCGGATGCAGTCGGTTCAAAATACGTTTATGATGCCCACAAGCCGTCGAGGAAGAATTATATAAGAGCGATGGAACTTATGGGTACGGATACCGGCAATACATATTTTATAGGTGACCAGATTTTTACGGATGTGTACGGAGCCAATCGTGCCGGCATTCCGTCGATTCTTGTGAAACCGATACATCCGAAGGAAGAGATACAGATAGTATTGAAGAGGAAATTAGAAAAAATAGTGCTTTTCTGCTACAAAAGGAGAAAGAAATAATGAACGCAAAGACGGAATTATGCTGCCTTATAGGAAATCCGGTCGGACATTCGCTGTCACCGATGATTCATAATACTTTGGCGGAACGCATGGATATCAACATGGCTTACACCGCATTTAAGGTTGAAAGCGACAGACTTGATGATGCCATCCGCGGAGCTTATGCCCTTGGAATCCGTGGCCTTAATGTGACAGTGCCGCATAAATGTGATGTTATAAGGAGTCTTGTCGATATTGATGAACTTGCCGGACATATCGGAGCGGTAAATACACTTGTCAGGGCTGACGGCGGATATAAAGGATATAATACTGATATTATAGGACTTGGCAGGGAACTTGACGAAGAAAACATTATAATTAAAGATAATGATGTTATCATCCTCGGTGCCGGTGGAGCGTCAAAAGCGATTACATATCTGTGTGCATCAAAGGGCGCATCTCATATATGGCTGCTCAACAGAAGCGTATTAAAGGCGCAGGCACTTGCAGACGAAGTTAATGCAAATTTTGGCAGCATTGTATCGGCACTTGCCCTTGATGAATATAATAAAATACCGAAGGGCAAATATCCTGTTATACAGACTACGAGTGTAGGGCTTTATCCTGATGTTGACAGAGCAGCAATTGAGGATGAAGAATTTTATGATTACGTCAGTGCGGGAGTTGATATTATTTTTAACCCGGCTGAGACTAAGTTTATGCAATATTGCAATGGACATAATGCACCGTCATATAACGGGCTTAAGATGCTATTGTATCAGGGAATAGCGGCATTTGAACTGTGGTACGGAGTAAGTATTGACAGGGAATTGTCCGGTGAAATACTAAATATGATGAAAAAGGAACTTGACAAATGAGCAATATTATTCTGATTGGTTTTATGGGGTGCGGCAAATCAAGTATCGGAAGATTTATGGCCAGAAACGGTTACAGGCTTGTAGATACCGACAGCGTTATCGAAAAAGATGCCGGAAGGACTATTAAAGAAATATTTGCCGATGAGGGTGAAGAGTACTTCCGCAGAAAGGAAACAGATATCCTTATGGAACTTATACAGCGTGAGGAGGATAATCTTGTTGTTGCGGTTGGCGGAGGACTTCCGATGCATGCAAGAAACAGGGCATTGATACATAAACTCGGAGTGGTCGTATATCTGCGTGCGAAAGTCGATACACTTGCCTGGAGACTCAGAAATGATACGGTAAGACCGCTTCTGCAGACGGGAAACCCGCGTCAGAAAATAGCTGAACTTATGGAAAAGCGTTCATCCACATATGAGGGCACGGCGGATGTAATAATAGATACCGACGGCTGCTCGTATGAGAAAGTATACAGCAAGATTAAGGAGAAGATAAATTGAAAAAAATACTTGTAATAAACGGACCAAATCTTAATTTCTTAGGAATACGTGAGAAAAATATATATGGGGACAGGGATTATGATTATCTTGTGGGAATGATAGAGGAGTATGCAAAGACAAAGGAAATAGAAGTTGAGTGTTTCCAAAGTAACCATGAAGGTGCCATAATCGATAAGATTCAGGAAGCATATTTTGATAATGTGGCCGGAATAGTGATAAATCCCGGAGCATACACGCATTACAGTTATGCGATAAGAGATGCACTTGCTTCAGTTACGACTTTTCCAAAGATTGAGGTGCATATTTCGGATGTGAATTCGAGGGAAAAATTCAGACATGTATCGGTCACGGAGCCGGCATGTACCGCGCAGATAATCGGAAAAGGATTTGACGGATATCTTATGGCGATAGATATGATTTTGTCCGAATAATAAAAAAGGATTACGGGAAAGGACATAGAATAACTAGAATAGAGAGAATTTTTCACAGCTTTAGGATCAGAGGTTAATATGGATATCAGACAGATGCAGGAACATTGGGAAAGAGAACATTTCAGCCCGTATGCAGCATTCAGCGATTCCTCGATGGGACGAGATATACGAGAACCTGAATGCGATATCAGAACAATATATCAGCGTGATAAGGACCGGATTCTTCATTGCAAATCATTCAGAAGATTAAAGCATAAGACGCAGGTCTTTCTGTCTCCGGAAGGAGATCATTACAGAACAAGACTTACACATACTCTTGAGGTTGCCCAGATAGGAAGGACAATCGCAAGGGCTTTGCGCCTTAATGAAGACCTGACAGAGGCAATTGCTTTGGGACATGATCTCGGACATACCCCGTTCGGGCATGCAGGCGAGCGCGTCCTTAACGAGATATGCCCATTTGGTTTCAGGCATTATGAACAGAGCATCCGTGTTGTGGAATTTCTCGAAAAGGATGGTAAGGGGCTTAACCTTACCAGGGAAGTACGCGATGGAATAGTTAATCATCGGACGAGCGGGCACCCGTCCACCATGGAGGGTAAGATAATCCGCGTATCAGACAAGATAGCGTATATTAATCATGATATAGATGATGCAATCAGGGGAGGAATATTGTCGGAGGATGATCTTCCGGGAGAATTAACGGCGATACTTGGCAATTCCACCAAGGAAAGGCTCAATACATTAATTCATGATGTTATTAATGAAAGCATGGATAAGCCGGATATTCTCATGTCGGATGATGTGGGATATGCAATGACAAGCCTTAGACAGTTTATGTTTGACAGCGTATATACCAATCCGATGGCTAAGAGTGAAGAGGTTAAAGCACGTAAAATGCTCAAAGAAATGTATTGGTATTTCTGCGAGCACTTTGATGAAATTCCTGCAGCTTTCCGCACAATAGAAGAACAGCATAATGAATCAAAGGAGCGTGTGGTATGTGATTACATAGCAGGAATGAGTGATCAGTTTGCAATTAATATATTTAAGAAAATATTCATTCCTGTTTCATGGAAGAAATAGATGACAGAGGTAATTAAGAATTGTATCTTTCGGATGATTTAATAGAAGAAATCAGATCTCGTAATGATATTGTTGATGTAATTTCGTCATATGTCAAATTACAGAAAAAAGGCAGTTCGTATTTTGGGCTTTGTCCTTTCCATAATGAAAAGTCACCTTCTTTCTCTGTGTCAGCCGGTAAGCAGATGTTCTATTGCTTTGGCTGCGGTGAAGGAGGCAATGTGTTTTCTTTCCTTATGAAATATGACAGCCTTACATTCCCTGAAGCAGCTAAGGTGCTGGCCGACAGGGCAGGAATAGATGTTCCTGATATTGAGATAAGTGACGAGAAGCGTCATGAGGCAGATCTTAAGAATAATATATATGAAATTAATGCCAAGGCAGCAAGGTATTTTCATTACCTCCTCGGTACAAAGGATGGAGATGTGGCCAAAGCATATTTTGCAAAGAGAGAACTTGAGGATAAGACGGTAACATCCTTTGGACTTGGTTTTTCATCAATGCGCAAAGATGCATTGTACCAGTATCTCAAGAAAGAAGGCTGTAGTGACGATATTCTTAAGGAAACAGGTCTTTTTGTGTATGATGAGCGTGGCGTTCATGACAGGTTTCGCAACCGTGTGATGTTTCCGATATTGAATATCAATAATAAAGTGATTGGCTTCGGCGGACGTGTCATGGGCGATGGACAACCCAAATACCTGAATTCGCCCGAAACAGGTGTTTTTGACAAAGGCCGTAATCTGTATGGTCTTAATATTGCCAAGAACTCCCGCAAAAATAATATAATAATCTGTGAAGGGTATATGGATGTGATTTCCATGCACCAGGCGGGATTTACGCAGGCGGTGGCATCACTCGGAACTGCACTTACAACAGGTCAGGCGATGTTGATCAAACGTTATGTCAAGGATGTTCTGATTTGTTATGACAGTGACGGACCGGGTGTTAAGGCAGCTTTGCGTGCCATAGGAATTTTCAGGGATGCAGGCCTTAGAACCAGAGTTATTAATATGCAGCCGCATAAAGATGCGGATGAATTTATTAAAGCCAAAGGGCGTGAGGCATTTCAGGAGAGAATTGATAACGCAGAAAACAGTTTCCTTTTTGAAGTCAGGATGATGGAAAGAGACTATGACATCAACGATCCGGACGGTAAGACAGCATTTATGGGTGCTATAGCAAGAAGACTTACCGACTTTGAAGAAGAAATAGAGAGAAATAATTATCTTGAAGCAGTTGCAGCCAGATATTTTGTAAGTCCGGACAGTCTCAGAAAATTAGTAGCCAGGTCGGCAGCCGCCACAACGGCAGGAAGAGAACGCAAGCCGGTTAATGTAACGGATCGCGCCAAAGCCAAGGATGATGGTGTACATAAATCACAGAGGATGATTCTTACATGGATATGTGATAATCCGGATATATATAAGGCTGTGAGAGATTATATTACACCAGAGGATTTTACTGAGCCATTATATAAAGAGCTTGCAGGTATGATGTTTGCACAGCTTGAAGAAGGCAGATTCAATCCGGCGGCGATACTTAACCGTTTTGAGGATGATGAGAGACAGCGTGATGCAGCGATGATTCTTAATACAAACATCCTTGACGATTCAGCACTTGAATCAGACAGGGAGAAAGCACTTAATGAAGCTGTTATCAACATAAGGCGTAACAGCCTGGAGATGAGAAGCAGGTCGGCAGCCGACCTTAATGAGCTGCAGAATATAATAGCAGAACAGGCGGGACTTAAGAACCTGCATATTTCACTTAAATAGAGGACAAACTAAAATTAACTATGGAAGGATGGACATGTTGATGGATGAAAACATGGAAAAATTCAGTGAGAAGCTGAAGGATTTGCTGGCACTTGCCAAGAAAAAGAAAAATGTTCTTGAATATCAGGAAATTACGGATATGTTCAGTGATATGGATCTTGACGCAGATAAGATGGACAAGATATTCGAATTTCTTGAGGCTAATAATATCGACACACTCAGAACAACCGATGAAGATGACGAAGCACCGGATGATGATGTAATACTTGATAACGAAGACGATATAGATGTTGAAAATATAGATTTGTCCGTGCCGGATGGCGTAAGCATTGAGGATCCTGTAAGAATGTATCTTAAAGAAATAGGTAAAGTACCGCTTCTTTCAGCTGATGAAGAAATTGAACTTGCCAAGAGAATGGAACTCGGAGATGTTAATGCCAAACAGCGTCTTGCAGAGGCCAATTTACGACTTGTTGTAAGTATTGCCAAGAGATATGTGGGAAGAGGAATGCTTTTCCTCGATCTTATCCAGGAAGGTAACCTTGGACTTATAAAGGCAGTTGAGAAATTTGATTACCGTAAGGGATATAAGTTTTCAACATACGCGACATGGTGGATAAGACAGGCGATAACAAGGGCAATAGCAGATCAGGCAAGAACAATAAGAATACCCGTTCATATGGTTGAGACGATCAATAAACTTATCAGGGTTTCGCGCCAGTTGCTTCAGGAGCTTGGACGTGAACCGACTCCGCAGGAGATTGCGGCGCAGATGGATATGCCTGTAGACAGAGTCCGTGAAATACTTAAGATTTCACAGGAACCGGTATCGCTTGAGACACCAATCGGCGAGGAGGAAGACAGCCATCTCGGAGACTTTATACAGGATGATAATGTCCCTGTACCGGCAGAGGCGGCTGCGTTTACATTACTCAAGGAACAGCTTGATGAAGTATTGTCAACACTTACTGACCGTGAGCAGAAAGTACTTAAATTAAGATTCGGACTTGATGACGGAAGAGCCAGAACACTTGAGGAAGTCGGCAAGGAATTTAATGTAACAAGAGAACGTATCAGACAGATAGAGGCCAAAGCGTTAAGAAAATTAAGACACCCGAGCAGAAGCCGTAAGTTAAAGGATTATCTTGACTAATGAATTTATCAAAGAGACTTAAAACAGTTGCCGATTGCGTAACGCCCGGAAATGTCGTGGCTGATGTTGGTACAGACCACGGATACATACCGATATATCTTGCAGCACATGGGATTTCACCCCATGTGATTGCAATGGATGTCAATGAAGGACCACTTTCGACAGCCGGAAGAAATATTTCACTTAATAATGTTGATAATCTGGTAAGTACAAGATTATCAGACGGACTTAAAGAACTTGGCCCCAACGAGGCAGACACGGTTATTATTTCAGGAATGGGCGGACTTCTTACGGTGCGTATCCTTAAGGATGATATGGATAAAGTCCGCAGCCTTAAGGAACTGATTCTCTCACCTCATTCAGACTGGGATGTTGTAAGACATTTTCTTCATGATGAAGGGATGATGATTACCGATGAGCATATGGTAATTGATGACGGAAAGTATTATGTTGTGATGAAGGCCGTATACAGACCAGAAATCAGCCGGAATCCCGGTGAATGTGAGTACAGGTATGGTGGTATGCTTCTTGCTTCGCGCGATCCTGTTCTCAAGCAATATCTTGAGAATGAGCTTTCCAAGAAAATAACAATTCTTAAAGGACTTGACAGTCAGAAATCAAGAATTGAAGAATTGAAATCAGATATTGATATCATTAAGGAGGGACTTCATTTATATGAATGCTGAGGATATAGCAGAACTTCTTATGAAACTCAGTCCGGTAAAATACGCATGTGACTGGGATAATGTGGGAATGCATGTCGGTCATAAAGATAACGAAATTAATACCATACTTGTAACGCTTGATATAGATGACGCAGCGATTGACAGAGCGATAGAGATAAATGCCGACATGATAGTATCACACCATCCGCTTATTTTTCATGGAATAAAGCAGATTAATGATGATAATATAACCGGAAGGCGGATAATGCGGCTTATCGAAAACAGAATAAATGCATATTGCATGCATACTAATTATGACTGCGTCGGAGGAATGGCACATGCGGCAGCATCAAGACTTTCAATGTCTGAAGATGATGTCCTTGAGGAAACATGTGACGGCGAAGGAATAGGCAGAACCGGCAGACCGGAGCATAGTATGACAGCAGCAGAGTTATGCGGACTGGTAAAAGAAAAATTCGGACTTTCTCATGTTATATTATACGGAGACGAATTGAAGATGATTGATAGAATTTCAATCTGTCCGGGATCAGGCAAAGAATATACTGAAACGGCATTGAAACAGGGCGCACAGGTACTGATTACCGGTGATATGTCATATCACGTTGCGGCGGATGCGGTGGCAGAAGGTTTGTGCATTATTGATGCAGGGCATTATGGCATTGAACATATCTTTATAGATGAGATAATGGAATATCTTAAGGAAAATACAGATAATATAGAAATAGCGGGGATGTCGTATAACAATCCGCAGCATTTTATCTAAAGGGGGCAATAAGATGGAAGATAGAATTTTATTAAAAGAACTGGCAGATAAGGCACAGCCGGAATTTAAGGACAAAATCGTGCTTGCCAGAGTGAATGGCAAGCTGTGTGAGTTGTGGAAGAAAGTATATCCGGATTCTAAGATAGAATATATTACAACAGCGCAGAGCGATGGACTGCTTACTTACAAGAGAAGCGCAACCTTAATTATGCTCAAAGCAATATATGATGTATACGGACATACGGATATCGAGAGAGTTAAGGTTGAATTTTCCCTCAGCAAGGGATATTATTGTACTGTAAAAGGAAATGTATCTGTCAATGATGAATTTATATGCAGGGTTAAGGCCCGCATGAGAGAAATCGTCGATGGCGATATGCCGATAATAAAGCATACAATTCCGAAAGATGAAGCAGTAAAGCATTTTGGCAATCATGGAATGTATGACAAGGAAAAGCTTTTCAGGTACAGAAAGAGTTCAACGGTTAACGTATACAGGCTTGATGGATTTGAAGATTACTATTATGGATATATGGTGCCGTCGAGCGGATACATACAGCATTATGAGTTATTCCTTTATGATAAAGGCTTTGTAATTCAGTTTCCGACAGTGGAGAATACGAAAGATATTCCGGAGTTTGCGCCGCAGAATAAGCTTTTTAAAGTGCTTGATGAATCTACTGAATGGTGCAGGATGCTTGGTGTTGAGACGGTGGGAGACTTAAATGAGACGATAGTTTCCGGAAACATCAAGGAACTTATACTCGTACAAGAAGCTCTTCAGGAAAAGAAACTTGCGGACATTGCACAGAGAATATCGGATGATCCTTCCAAGAAATTTATTATGATAGCAGGACCGTCATCTTCCGGTAAGACGACTACGTCATACCGTCTTGCAATACAGCTGCGGGCACACGGCATGAGACCGCACCAGATATCGCTTGATAATTATTTCGTAAACAGAGAATTTACTCCTAAAGATGAGAATGGCGATTATAATTTTGAGTGCCTTGAAGCACTTGATATAGAGCAGTTTAACAAAGATATGACAGCACTTTTAAATGGTGAAAGAGTTGAACTGCCATCATTCAATTTCAAACTTGGCAAGCGTGAATATAACGGCGATTATAAGGAACTCGGACCTAGTGATGTTCTCGTCATAGAGGGTATACACGGACTGAACGACCGTTTGTCATATTCACTTCCAAAGGAAAGCAAATTTAAGATTTACCTGAGTGCACTCACCCAGTTAAATATAGATGAACATAACAGAATTCCTACAACGGACGGCAGACTCATAAGAAGAATTGTAAGAGATGCCCAGACGAGAGGAACATCGGCAAAGAAGACCATAGCAATGTGGCCTTCAGTAAGAAAAGGAGAGGAAGAAAATATATTTCCTTTTCAGGAAGAAGCGGATGTTATGTTCAATTCCGCACTCATATATGAGCTTGCTTTGTTAAAGCAATATGCGGAACCACTTCTTTTCGGTATCGGAAGGGATGAACCGGAATATCCGGAAGCCAACAGGCTTATTAAGTTCCTTGACTATTTTCTCGGCATACCGAATGACTTCATTCCGATTAATTCCATCGCAAGGGAATTTATCGGTGGAAGCTGTTTTAATGTGTAAATAAACCTAATATAAATCAGTGGGCCGGATGGTCGCGGCTGCAATTATGCAGGTGAGGAAAGTCCGGGCTTCATAGGGCAGGATGCCGGTTAACGGCCGGTGGAGGAAACTCTAAGGACAGTGCAACAGAAATATACCGCCACTTTTGTGGTAAGGGTGGAATGGCAGTGTAAGAGACTACCGCCTCACTGGTAACAGGGAGGGCACATGTAAACCCCATTCGAAGCAAGACCGAAACAAAGCGCTGACGTGGCCCGCCAGCTTTAGGTAGGTCGCTTGAGACGGTTGGCAACAATCGTACTAGATAGATGATCACCCAACGACATAACCCGGCTTATCGTCCTGCGTATTTTAATAATCTAAAGCCTATTGGCGTTTCGTAAAATAACTTATCAGTAACGTGCGCCGCAAGGTGCACCATTAAAAATGCAACTGAGATTTCTCAGTTGCATTTTGTTATTAGTTTTAAACATTAAAGCAGCTTCCTCCTACAAACTCACGAAGCAGTGAATTGTTTGGTATGCCGTCAGCCGGCATCGGAAGAAAGTAGTCTAAGAGCTTAAGCAGCCTCTTTGCCTCGAGATACTCCGGGCAGTCTCTTTCTATGCCAAAAAGCAACGGCTCCGCATACACCTTGAGTACCGCAAGCTCATACACAAGTGCAGAGTTGAACATCACATCCGCCTGTTCCTGGAAAGGAAAGATATTCTCCCTTTCACCCTTTCTGACAGACGGCCACATAGCGATGGTCTCCATGGCATTGGTACCTCGTGTACGCGCATCACGCACAATCCGTCGTATAAGTCTTTCATCTGTGGTGGAAAGAGGATTGTGCTCGTCAATATTGAGCTGTGTAAGCGCTGAGATATAGATTTTGAACTTGTGCTCAGGCGGGATAAGCTGTGAAAGCCTGTCATTTAGGCCGTGGATTCCTTCTATAACAAGTATATCATCAGCTCCCAGCGTCAGCTTTCTTCCGCGGTACTCTCTCTTTCCTGTCTTGAAATTGAAGGAAGGCATATCAACAGCCTCTCCTTTAAGAAGCCTGTTCATATCCTCATTGAACAGCTTTATATCAATAGATTCAAGGCACTCAAAATCAAAGCTTCCGTCCGGATTCTTCGGGCAAAACTCCCTGTCCACATAGTAGTCATCCAGACTTAACGGATGTGGCTTTCTGCCCTTTGCGATAAGCTGGATTGACAGTCTGTTGGCAAACGATGTCTTGCCTGATGATGACGGACCTGCTATCATGACAAATTTCTTTTTGTCATCCGAAGCAATCTGCGCTGCAAGATTTCCTATCTTCTGCTCCATCAGTGCCTCCTGAAGCAGCATGATTTCCTGTCCCCTGCCGGCTGCAATCGCATCATTTAGTGAGCCTATCGTGCCTATTCCAAGCATCTTGCTCCATTCCCTGGAATCATCCAGCGTGTGAAACAGCTTATTTGATGTCACAAGCGGCTCAACGCTCCTGCTGTTGGCACCCGGAAAAAGAAGCACGAAGCCACTCTCATACGGCACTATATCAAAGTATTTGAGCATGCCTGTCGAGGGTGCCATAAATCCGTAGAAATAATCCACCACCCCATCCAGCTCATAGAGATTGACTCTGGAGCTTCTCCTGTAGTGCAATAACCTCTCCTTATCATGCTGCCCTTTTTCCTTGAAAAGCTGCTCCGCATACTGTGTTTTTGCACTGTGCTTGGTAATTGGTAGGTCTTTTTCCACAAATAAGTACATGCTGCATATTATCCTGTCGATATCATGCTCTGTCACGCTTTTCTCACTGTTTTCTCTGCTGCCTTGTAAGT
>OHDE01000414.1_pt1 | contig 15837 bp, 10 predicted proteins | sample 1566931 | NCBI WGS metagenome assembly OHDE01 (sample SAMEA3879591, study PRJEB24766) | human gut metagenome | biome: human-associated habitat; feature: feces | place: USA | collected 1985/1987 | reverse complement strand
AAATAAAATTCATAAAATTTATTTAAATTTATTTAAATTTATGCTATAATTTATTCTATGTATATGGCAATAGAATTCCGCCATACTCACCAGTAAACAATATAAATAAAAAATCAGCTTTGCTGTTCAAATATGAGGGGGATTAGAAACTATGACAAAAGGGAAAATATTAGTAGTAGATGACGATAAAAATATATGTGAACTTCTTAGGCTCTATATCGAAAAAGAGGGTTATGATATAGAAATTGCAAATGACGGCCAAGAAGCTCTTACAAAATTCAAAGAAGTACAGCCAGACCTCATTATGCTTGATATAATGCTTCCTATTCACGATGGACTATATGTCTGCCGTGAAATCAGAAAGACTTCACAAGTGCCAATTATCATGCTCACTGCAAAGGGTGAAGTTTTCGATAAGGTTCTCGGTCTTGAGCTTGGTGCAGATGACTATGTAGTAAAGCCATTTGAAGCTAAGGAAATCATAGCAAGAATAAAAGCTGTTCTCAGAAGAGCAGGCGGCGACAAAGTCGAAGAAGAAATCAAGCTTGTTAAATATGATAAGCTTTCTATAAATCTCACCAACTATGAGCTTAAAGTTAATGGAGTTCAAATTGATACTCCTCCGAAGGAGCTTGAGCTTATTTATCACCTTGCAAGCAATCCAAACAGAGTATTTACTCGTGACCAGCTTCTTGATGAGGTCTGGGGCTTTGATTACTACGGTGACTCACGAACAGTTGATGTCCATGTCAAACGCCTTAGAGAAAAGTTAGAAGGTGTTTCTGATAAGTGGGCATTAAAGACAGTATGGGGAGTTGGATATAAATTTGAAGCTAAAGATTAAATTTAAGCTTAACGGACAAAGTACACTTTTCCATAAATATCTTGCAATAAGCTTTGTCATTATACTTCTCAGCTTTTTGATTTTAGGCTTTATTCTTATGAGCGTCCTGACAAAATATTGGACAAATACTAAGATGGAAACTATGAGCAAAAATACATCCTCACTTGCGTCACTTTGCACAAGATACATAAGATTACAAGATTCTATCAAGCAAGATTATTTTTTTGATGAAAGTATTGCTCTGCAAGATATTATGGAAACTATTTCAAGCAATATCGGTGGTGAGGTATTTTTCGTCAATGCCAACGGAAAAATCATCGTTGCTAATAGCAATGCAGTATATGCTACTGAAGGTAAATTTATTGACTATGAAGTTGTTAAAAAAACTATTCTTAATGACAAATATTATGACGAAACCGACCTCGGCGGAGTATTCAAGCAAAATCACTATATCTACGGTCAGCCGGTTTATATCGGTAATCAGCTTGTCTGTATAGCTTTCACAACTGCAGATACCTCCGAATACTATCAGTTCACCTCACTTATGCTCAATATATTTCTTGTTTCTGCACTTATAACCTTTGCAGTTGCAATTATCGCCATTGGTATTTATACCTATTATATGGTCAAGCCCCTGCGTCAGATTGCCTTTGCCGCACATAAATTTGGTCAAGGCGATTTCAGCACAAGGGTTAAAGTAAAATCACGAGATGAAATTGGTCAGCTTGCAGATGAATTTAATAATATGGCAGAATCACTATGTTCATCTGAAAACATTCGCCGCAGCTTTATAGCAAATGTTTCACACGAGCTTAAAACTCCTATGACAACCATAGCAGGCTTTATAGATGGTATTCTTGATGGAACTATTCCGCCAGAAAAACAAAATTACTATCTAAAAATAGTAAGTGACGAGGTTCGCAGACTTTCACGCCTTGTCCGTTCTATGCTCGACCTTTCTAAAATTGATAATGGCGAACTAAAGCTAAATTATCAGAATTTCGATTTTGTTTCTACGCTTATTTCCGCTCTTGTAACCTTCGAGGCTGAGATAGAACGCAAGAATATTGAAATTCGTGGACTTGAAGATATGCAGAGCGTTTATATTGATGGTGACGCCGACCTTATTCATCAGGTAGTCTATAACCTTATAGAAAACGCCGTAAAATTCGTTAATGAAAATGGATATATTCAATTTATCATAAATGACCTGCCAGACAAAACCGAATTTGCTATTATAAATAGCGGTCATGGCATTGACAAAAACGACCTTGGGCTTGTCTTTGATAAATTCTATAAAACAGATAAGTCGAGGAGCATTGATAAGAAGGGTATGGGCTTAGGACTTTATCTTGTAAAAACTATTATCGGACTTCACGGTGGTAAAATTACTGTTTCAAGTGAAATTAATAAATATTGTCGCTTTGATTTCTATATTCCACGCAAAACACCTAAGAAATCTCGACACGAGAATAAAGTCTCAAAGCTTGAAAATAAAAATGCTAAACTTCCCTTCAAAAAAGGAGATTCAGAAAAATGAGCGATGAACGCAGAGAGGACGATTTCAACCAAAATTCTTGGCAGTATAAACAGCCAGGCTCCGAACCGTCCACACCGCAGGAAGAACAAAAGCTTCCACAAGATAATAACCATAATGATATTAAGGAAGGCTTTAGTTCTCCTCAAACTCATTATAATGTTGATAACGAATATAGCGGTCCATCAGAAAATACAAATACTGCTAAGCAATACCGCCAACAATATCAACCTAATAACAGCTATTTCTATCAAGCAGAAAATCCTCATTCAACAGAAAGCTACCCCAAGCAACAGAATACCTTTTCAAATCAACCAAATCTCAGCTATAATCAACAATATCAACCGCCATATTCCACACCATATACTCCTCCGCTCCCTATGTCGAATGGAAGGTACAGGACGAGAAAGTGTCTGAAAGTTCTTGCAATCACACTTGCGGTTGTCATTCCAAGTACAGCCATAGGTGTCACTATCGCAAGTATAAAAATAAATTATTCTAACAAAGATGATAGCATAAAATATGATTCCTCAGGCGAATATTCTTATTATGTTCCAGAAAATTCGTGGCTTCAGACATCACAAGCACCAGATGCTTCCGCAAACCCTAACGGTCCTCAGATTGAGGCTGCATCAACACCCGAAAATAGTGATAATAATGAGGCTGTAACAATTTATAATAAGGTTTCACCAAGTATAGTTGGAATAATTTCTTATCCAGCAGGAACAGATTACACAATAACAGAATCTGGCGAAGGCTCTGGCATCATAATCAGCAGTGATGGTTATATAGCTACCAATAGTCATGTAATAAATGACTCAAAAGATACTGGTATTCTTGTTAAGCTAAGCACCAATGAAGAATATATCGGTGCAGTTGTTGGCTTTGATAAGCGTACTGACCTTGCTGTTGTAAAGATTGATGCAAAAAATCTTCCAGTCGCAGAATTTGCAAATTCTGATAGTGTAACTATCGGACAAAATGCCTATGCTATCGGCAACCCTGGCGGCTTGCAATTCTCAAATTCACTTACAAAAGGTACAATTTCTGCAATAAACAGAACTATAAGCTCAAGTAGTGCTGTAAAATATATTCAAACTGATGCCGCCATCAATCCAGGAAATTCAGGTGGTGCTTTAATCAATTCTTATAGCCAGATTATCGGAATAAATACATCTAAGCTTGTTTCTGAGGAATATGAAGGTATGGGATTTGCCATTCCAAGCAATACAGTAATAAGCATAGTTAATAATATTATCCGAAATGGCTATGTCAAGGGCAGAGCTTACCTTGGCATTACTGCATCAGAATGGTCAACCTATGCTGCTAAGAAAAATGATACTCCAGTTGGTGTCAAAATCGAATCTTTATCAGAAGAAAATGCTTTTTCAAGTTCTGATGTTCAGATAGGCGACATTATCACAGAAATTGATGGCAAAACCATCAAAGACCTTTCATCAATGTTTGATGCAATAGATGAACATAAGCCTGGTGATAGAATAAGCATAAAGCTTTTCAGACTTAAAAACTTCAATTCTGATGGCAAAGCTAAGAGCTTTAGCGTATCAGTAGTTCTTTTGGAGGATACTGGACAATAATGACTGATATTCATAATATTTTAAGAGAATATTTCGGCTATCATTCGTTTCGTGCAGGTCAAGAAGAAATTATAAATTCAATACTTGCTAATCGTGATGTTCTTGCGATTATGCCAACTGGGGCGGGTAAATCTGTATGCTATCAGGTTCCCGCCCTTGCACTTGACGGAATAACAATAGTCGTTTCACCGCTCATTTCACTTATGCAGGACCAAGTCCGCTCACTAATAGAAATGGGCATAAGAGGGGCATATCTGAATAGCTCACTTACACCAAGACAGCTTGCCCTTGCCACCGAAAGGGCAAAGGCTGGTACATATAAAATAATATATGTTGCTCCAGAAAGACTTCTAACCGATAGCTTTATTGATTTCGCTAAAAATGCAAATATATCACTTCTTGCAATAGATGAGGCCCACTGTATCTCTCAATGGGGACACGAATTTCGACCAAGCTATACAAAAATCTCAGATTTTATAGAGCTTCTGCCCTATCGCCCAATAGTTGCCGCCTTTACTGCAACAGCAACAAGCCTTGTCAAACAAGATATTGCTGAAAAGCTAAAGCTCCATTCGCCATTTGAGCTTACAACTGGCTTTGACAGACCAAATCTTCATTTTGCCGTTTATAAACCGCTCTCCAAAGAAAGTTGGATATTAAATTATCTTGAAAGAAATTCTGATGAATCAGGCATAATCTACTGCTCATCAAGAAAAATAGTTGAAAGATTATGTGAAACACTTTCTGAAAATGGCATAGACGCTCTACCCTATCACGCAGGAATGTCCGATGAACTACGAACCAAAAATCAGGACGACTTCATCTATGACCGAGTTAAAATTATAGTTGCGACCTCCGCTTTTGGTATGGGCATAAACAAGCCAAATGTACGCTTTGTAATACACTACCATATGCCAAGAAATATTGAACAATATTATCAAGAAGCTGGTCGTGCAGGTCGTGACGGTGAAAAAGCCGAATGCATCTTACTTTATAGCGGTTCAGATGTTGCTCTTAATAAATTTATGATTAACAAAGGCAGTGAGGAAAACGAAAGTCTTACTCCCGAAGAAAGAAAAGCTTTTCTTAAAGAAGAGCTTGAAAAGCTAAGAATAATGACCTTCTACTCTACCTCAAAAACAGTTTGTCTTAGAAAGCGTATGCTTAATTATTTCGGCGAGTATGCACCCCAGCATTGCAATAATTGCAGTGTATGTGAGGGTTACGCAAACGATGACTATTCAGAAATTATAAAACCAATCCGCAAAACTGAAAGCTATACCAAAGAGGAAGTCATTCCCGATAAGGAGCTTTTCGAGCATTTAAAGGTCTTGCGAAAAAATATCGCTATGCGACAGAGTGTTCCTGCTTATGTTGTATTTTCAGATGCAACACTGCGAGAAATGTCAGGCACTAAGCCAAGAACCGAAAAAGAATTTTTATCTATAAATGGCATCGGCGATAATAAGCTAAAACGCTACGGTTCAATCTTCCTTGCCGAAATTCAAAAATACATTGATAAAAAAGGTATATAAATATGAAAAACTATATATTCATTGAAACTCCTCTTGGTAAAATGACTCTTGCTGAGGAAAACAACTATATAACTAATATTGCTTATGGCGAGATAACTCTTGAAGCTTCTTGCGAAAACGAAACAGAACTTTTAAGCCAAGCCAAGCAACAGCTTGCAGAATATTTCAACGGTGAACGCAAAGAATTTAATCTTCCACTAAAGCCTTCTGGAACAGTATTTCAGCTTTCAGTTTGGAAAGCATTAACAGAAATTCCTTATGGCAAAACAGCAAGCTATAAAACCATTGCAAATAAAATACATCAGCCTTGTGCAGCAAGAGCTGTCGGAATGGCGAATAACAAAAATCCTATTGTAATAGCTATCCCTTGTCATAGAGTTGTCGGTGCAAAAGGCATTATAAAGGGGTATGGCGGAGGAGTAGATAAACTTAAATTCCTTCTAAAGCTCGAAAATATTACAGATGTTGAAGATTTTCCAATAAAGTGGTAAAATAAATTTATGGTGGTGAGTTTAGTGAAAATACATCAAATGAAACTAAACAATAAGCCGTTCAATATGATTAAAAACGGCAGAAAAAATATTGAGCTTAGACTTTATGACGAAAAACGCAGAAAGCTTAATATTGGCGATGAAATTATCTTTAGAAATCTTAAAGATGGCGAAACAATAAGTGTTACAGTCTTAGCACTACATAAATACGAAAGCTTCGCAGAGCTTTACAAGCATTTTGATAAAGCTTCTATCGGTTATGAAGATAATGAATTTGCGAATCCTGAAGATATGAACGAATATTACACTCCAGAAAAACAAAAGCAATATGGTGTTGTTGGAATTGAAATTGCACTTAATGAGTAATTGAGCTTTCTCAATATATATGGGCAAGCTTTGCTCGCTCGCCAAGAAACTACTATTATATAAAAGTAACTTTTAAATATTGACAATAATTTGTTAGGAGCTGAACCTATGGTACAAGGCAATAGCATACCGCAAAAAATGCCTGATAGGGCAGTTCAAAATTTCACAACTAAAAAGCATATCCATCAACGACCGCTATTCTATATTAAAGAGGTTATTGAAAATATCTTCGGTGGAATTATAATCGGCTCTACAATATTTGTTGGTGGTATAAACTGTGGAGCAATGGCAAATATCGTTAGTCTTTATGATAAGCTTATACACTCAATAGGCAAGCTATTCAAAAACTTTAATTATAATTTTCTACTGCTTTTGCAGATTGTAGCAGGCATTGTCGTTGGGATACTCCTGTTTTCGCAGATAATATTAGATTTAATGCAAAAATTTGAATACCCTATGATGTACCTTTTTATTGGTGCAATTATTGGTTCTCTGCCGTCAATTTACCGCCGAGGAAAAATCAAAAAATTCAAACCTCTCTATCTCTTATGGATAATTCTTGGCGGAGGACTTGCTTATGCTCTTAATTTTTTACCTAAAAATCACTTCATAATCAATCCAACAGATTACTTTCAAATCTATGGAATGCTGTTTATAAGTGGTATAGTATCGGCAATAGCTATACTTATTCCAGGAATAAGTCTTTCGCATAGCTTATATTTTATTGGAATGTATAATTCCATACTTTCATCAAGCATCAGCCTTGATTTACTAAACTTATTTTTTATTTTTCTCGGATTTTTTATAGGTTGTCTGTTTATATCAAAAATCCTTAGCTTCACAATCAAGCATTTTCTCGCTCCGACACACCTTATAATAATGGGTTCAATGCTTACTTGTGTAATAGAAATTTTTCCGGGAATACCAAATAATTATATTATGATTGCCTGTATAGCAGGATTTATTTTCGGAGCAGGTGGAGTTTATCTTATAACAAAATAATATATATTAGTAACTATGTATATTGACATCAAAGAAAATTTATATCTGCACCTACAAAATTTACAAAAAAATCTTTGACTTTTGCGTTAGATTGTGCTAAAATGTTAGAAGAGGTATTGCAAAATGGGAATGGTAACAGTTATAACCTCCGGTAAAGGAGGAACAGGAAAATCTACGGTTTCCGTAGGTTTAGCGGCGGCACTTGTTCGCCGTGGAAACAGAGTTCTGCTTATAGATTGTGACGCTGGTATGCGTGGCATCGACCTTATGCTTGGTGTCAGCAGTGACCTTGTCTTTGATATAGCAGATGTTATTAACGGAAGCTGTCCGCCTGCGAGTGCTATCTATCCTTGCAAAAATATGGCAGAGCTTTATGTGCTGCCTGCTCCGCAGAGCGTTCACGATGAGCTTAGCCCCTATCTTATGCGACAGCTTACAAATATTCTTCGTAAATATTACGACCATATAATTATCGACTGCCCCGCAGGTATCGGCTCAGGCTTTGAGGCCGCTATCGCTCCTGCGGATAGAGCATTCCTCGTCTGTAACGCAGACCCGCTCTCGGCTCGTGGCTGTTCTATGGTCAGAGAAAACCTTCAATCGGCAGGAATAACAGATATAAGACTTGTAATCAACAAATTTTCTGAAAAAAAATTCAGAAAAGCCAATCTCTACGAAGATTTAGATGCAGTCATTGACGAAGCAGGTGCAAGACTTATAGCAGTAATTCCAGAAGATTTTACTGCGTCAGCACTTTCTCAACAGGGCAAACCTATTGAAGGAAACTCTGATGCTGTCTATGCCTTTAACCGATTTGCCGCAAGGGCGGACGGAGAGAATGTTCCTCTCGGAATAAAATAAGCCCTATATACAAATTGTAACTTAAACTCTTAGGAGGTAATTTTTAATGAATATAGCTCTTATTGCACACGATTCAAAAAAGGAACTTATGGTTCAGTTCTGTATCGCATATTGTGGTATTCTAAGCAGACATACCCTATGTGCAACAGGTGTGACAGGCAAGCTCGTAGCAGAAGCAACTGGTCTTGAGATTCAGCGTTTTCTCGGCGGTGCTCAGGGTGGTGACCAGCAAATCGCCGCAAGAATTGCATTCAATGAAGTTGATATGCTTATCTTTCTGCGTGACCCACAGAATCCAAAGCCATACGAACCAAACGATATAAACCTTCTTCGCCTTTGTGATATGCACAATATTCCAGTTGCAACAAATATTGCCACTGGTGAAGTTCTTATCCATGGTCTTGAGCGTGGTGACCTTGATTGGCGTAATATCGTAAAATCTTAATTGAATTAAGAAATAAATATTTTGTTAATACAAGCAGTATTAGGAAATTCTGCAATAAATGTAGCGTATATCTACAAACTAAAATAACTGCGTTTCCTTAAACTAAGGATACGCAGTTATTTATTTTAATATAAGGAACGATTGACAGGTATTATTATATCGTGTATACTTATCAGTATGAGGATATTCGCACATACGGTAGGCGGTTCTCCCTGAGTAAGGGAGGTGATAATATGGTTACATATAGCGAACTTATTCAGTTTGTCATTATGTTGACTGAAATTATCGCTCTTTACTTTTTAGTATAAAATAAAAGAAACACCGCCACACTTCCAAAATGTCGGTGTTTCTTTTAACACGATTTTGGGAGAACCGCTTACTGCGAATATCCTCCGTACTGTCTATATTATAATTTCTAAAATGCTAAAAGTCAAGCAAATAACTTTGAACATAAAGGAAGATAGAAAATGGATTTAATTACTAAAAGTGTAAAAGGAACTCAAGATGTACTGCCAAAAGAAAGCTATAAGTGGCAGTTTATCGAAAAAATAATGAGAGAAGAAGCCAATGCTCACTCATTCAAGGAAATTCGTACACCTGTTTTTGAGCATACAGAGCTTTTCCAGCGTTCAGTTGGTGATACAACAGATGTTGTCCAAAAGGAAATGTATACATTTAATACTAAGGGCGAAGATTCAATCACACTCCGTCCAGAGGGTACAGCTGGTTCAGCAAGAGCTATCCTCGAACACGGCGTGTATAATGACGGCTATCCTATCAAGGCTTACTACTTTACATCTTGCTACCGTTACGAAAAGCCTCAAAAGGGCAGACTTCGTGAATTTCACCAGTTTGGTATGGAAGTATACGGTGCAGCCTCATATTTTGCTGACGCTGAAGTTATATGTGCAGCAGATTCGATATTCAAGCGTCTTGGAGTTAAGGGATTAAACCTTGAAATTAACTCTATTGGTTGTCCAAAGTGTCGTGCAAATTACCACAAGGCACTTAAAGAATATTTCGCAGAACACACATCAGAGCTTTGCGAAACCTGCCTTTCCCGACTTGAGAAAAATCCAATGAGAATACTTGACTGCAAAAGTCCTATCTGCTCTAAAATTGCAGAAAAAGCCCCAACTGTTCTTGATTATATCTGTGATGATTGTAGAGAGCACTTTGAGGGTGTAAAAAAGTGTCTTGATTCCGTTGGTATAGAATATACTGTAAACCCAACTATCGTTCGTGGACTTGATTATTATACACGCACAGTTTTTGAGTTTGTTTCCTCATCTATTGGTGCTCAGGGTACAGTCTGTGGTGGTGGTCGCTATGATGGACTTATCGAAGAGCTTGGCGGTCAGCACACACCATCTCTCGGATATGCAATCGGCCTCGAACGACTTCTTCTCTTGCTTGAAGCTCAAGGCATTGAAATTCCAGCCGCACCAACCTGTGATATTTATATTGCAGGCTTAGGCGAAAAAGCACAGCTTAAATCCTTTGAGCTTGTAAAAACAGTTCGTTCATCATCACTTTCTGCTGAATGTGATATTGTAGGCAGAAGCCTTAAAGCACAGATGAAATATGCTGATAAAATCGGAGCAAAGTTCAGCATAGTCCTCGGCGATAGTGAGATTGAGAGTGGCAAAGCACAGCTCAAAAATATGGAAACTGGTGAGAAAACAGAAATTTCTCTCGGAGAAAATTTCTTCTCAGACTTCTATAATATCTATATTCAATCGCAGTTCGCTGTAAAATAATAAATTAAAAGTGGTTGCAAGCCTAAAAAGCTTGTAACCACTTTTTATAAACTCAAAATTGTAGATTTAAGAGTTCTGATAAGTTTTCAACAATATAGTCTGGAAATGTTGAAAGATTGTAGGGATTTCCCAATCCTCCAAAATAGCAACACCCCGCTTATCAGAAATTATCCGATAAATGGGGTGTTATTTTATAAAGCCAATATTATTGTGATATATATTTTCTCATTTTTCTACGAACAATAAGAACAATCGCTGCAATAATACCGATAATCAAAACAGAACCACCAATAGTTACACTATAGAACATTGGCTTATTAGCATAGAAAATAACGAAATTATTCGGTGAAACAGTTATATTTGAAATAATTTTCTTATTTTCATTAAACTGTCCATTTGAACCTACCGAACAATCATCACAGTAAAATACGACTTGGTTTTCAAAACCTTCTGGAATATTAAATTCAACCTTGCCATTATTACTGCTCAGATATTTTAATAAATCCTCTCCAGATTTATTAAACAAAACATTTATTTCCTTGCCATTAGAATCAAGAATAACTATTCTCAAGCTTCCCAATTTTCCTCCATTATCCGAAGGAATAACTGTAACTTTCTGCTCCTTTACCTGATAACGACCATTATCCTCTATACCACTGACTATAAGTGTAGGTGGAGTCTTATCAACTACAAACTTAACTTCAAGGCCTTTCAAATCGCTATAAGCCACAGAACCAGCCTTATCAGTTGATTCAATTTTAATATCGTAGTCGCTCTCATTTTCAAACAACGATGAACTTATAACATATTTTCTCTCACACCATTTAGAAGCATCTGTAGTTTCAGAGGTAGTATAGTCCTCATTTTCTTTAAGAGCTGTTCCGTTAAGCTTAACTACATAATTTTCTATCGGGTCAACATTTATCTCTTGAATAACTATATCATTATCAACGCTTGAAACATAATAGTTATCTAAAAGCTTTTGTGTATTCTCATCAATCTTAAAGGTTGAACCATTTCGGTTTATAGAGAATTCTGCATTATCATATGTCTTGCCATCATCAAGAAGAATCTTGGCTGTCTTATTGCCAGACATATCTGCAACAGAACAGCTAAGTGTATATACTGCATCATCACTAAGATTATCAACAACATATGAATATGATGTACTGCTATTTTTTCTGAGATACTTGCTAAGGTCAATGCTTTCTCTTGTAAATTGTCCTGAGCTTGTCATCATAAGTGCTTCAAGAACTGGCTTAAAGCTATTATAATCAATATTAGTATCGCTTGCCTCAATAGCAAAGCCATAGGTCTTATCCTTGTTAGCAGTATTATTTTTGATATTAGTAACCTTTAAGCTTGGTTTCTTAGTATCAATAACCAGATAATCAGAAGTATAGTTATTCATCTTATTCTTTGAACGGTCTGTATATTCAACCTCTATACGATATTTTCCGTCCTTATCAATCGAGAAAGTACCTGTGTGTAAATCTGAACTATTATCTGTCCAGCTTACTGAAGGGTTCAATGTACGCTCTGCGTTTATATCATAAACCATAACCCTGACATCTTCAGAATAGAAATTAGCTTCATTTATTTTTAGTGTGGCATCTATTTTACCATCATAATAAGCTGTTCCATCTGCTGTTGATATTGGTTTATTAAGAGTTACATCTATTTCAGGTTTGATATTATCAACTATTATCTTCTTAGTATCTGATTTATCACTATCATTCTGCGACATATCATATGCTGTAAATTTAACAGTACCATTATACTGATGCTGAGCGTCAAGAACTGATTTTGGAATTCTGAATGTTGCAGTATTCACATTGCCATTTCTCTTTATATCAGCCTTGCTGATTGCTTCATTAAGCAGCTGTGCATTAACATTACTTGAATTATTATCCTTCAAATAACTATATACAAATTTTCCAATAGCTGTAGTATCATCTTCTGCTGAAATAGTAACAGTAACAGGTGCATTGTAATAACCAAATGTTATAGAATTAAGCACATTCTGAAAAACATTCTGGCTATATGATATTCTCAAGTTTTTAGGTGCAGTCTTATCAACTGTAAACTTATCCTCAACATTGTTCTGCACTTTTCTTCCAGCCAAATCCTCATACTCTATCTTAAAGGTATAATTAGCATCAGTCGAATATTTAATATTTGCTGTGTATACATCGCCATTTTTTATCCAGTTGCTTCTCTTGCTAAGGTATTGAGCATAATTCTCAACACCAACAGCCTTTCCATTAACATCAACCGCAGTAATATTTGCAGCAATCTCATCTGCTCTGAAATTACGCTCAATAACACTAATAGTAGCTATCTGTGCAGAATTATAGTATTTAATTCCATTAGCAGTATTTACAACCTTATTTGGAGAATATGCAACATTGATTACAGGATTAGTATGGTCAACAATAATCTCATTCGATGTATAAGTTTTCATCTTATTATTTGACCTATCAATATAACTAATCTTTATGATATACTCTCCCTCTTTTGAGAGTGTAAGACTGCCTGTCCAAGTATCGCCATTCTGTTTCCAGTTATTCAGCTTTTGCTTTGAGCCATTAACTTCTATATTAACATCTTCTGAATAGAAGTTTGCCTCAGTAATTTTAATAGTAGCTGTTGCACTGTCCTTATAGTATAGCTTATATAAATTTCCTTCTGTACCATAGTTGTAATTACTTACATCATTCATATCAGATGCAGTAACAATCCTATCAGCCTTACTAAATTCAACACTTCTTGTTGGTGAGATATTATCGACTATAAGAATACTATTTTTACTATCATTCTTTACATCTCTTGTATTTCCGGACCTATCAATTGCAGTAAAGGAAATTTTTCCTCTATACTGTTTTGATTGATCGGCTGTAAGAGTGAATTTTGCAGTTGCTGTTTTCTTATCTGATGTAATTGTCATATTTTCACGGTTAATAGTTCCGCCATCACTTTTCAGATTTTTAGTAGTACTTGAACCATTTTCTCTTGTATATGTCCATGTCATACTTTCAACGCCTGAAATGTCATCAACCGCTGTCAAAGTAACTGTAACATCTTTCTGATATGCGTAATAACCAAAAGTAATGCCATTTAATACACTTTCCCAGAAATTAAGTTCTTTACTATATGAAATTTTCATCTTTGAAGTTGCTGGAGCATATTCATCAACTGTAAATTTATCCTGCTTATAGTTACCAGCAGAGTGAGAAGCTAAATCAGAATAAGAAATATCAAAAGTATAATTTGCATTTACCGAATACTTTATTGTTGCTGTATATGTATCTCCATTCTTTTTCCAGCTATCTCTTGATGAAAGATATGCCGCATAGTCAGTTACTTTGATGTTATTTCCACCTGCGTCCTTAGCACTAACTGTTACTGCAACATCATCTGCACGGAAATTACGCTCAGTAATTTTAATAGTTGCTGTCTGCTGTTTATTGCAGTAAACATTTTTATTTGCATCAGAAATTTTATCTTCTGGAGAATATTGAACATCTATAACAGGCTTTGTCCTATCAATAATTATAACATTCGACTCATACGACTTCATTTCATTAGTTGAACGGTCCGTATATGTCATTTTAATAATATGCTCTCCCTCATCACTTAGGGTAAGCGTATTTGTATACTCATCACCATTTTGTTGCCAATTTTCGCTAAAGTCTATAGACTTACCATTATCATATAGATTAATATCCTCGCTAAAGAAGTTAGCCTCTTTAACCGTAAATTTGAGAGTGGCATCGTCTTTATAATAAAGTCTGTAATTATTAGTGTCAGACTTCATATCATATGTAGCATTTTTAAAGCTATCTGCATATATTGACTTTACAAAGTTGCTTGTTTGATATTCAACACTTCTTGTCGGTGAAATATTATCAACAACAGTTATTCTCTCATCTTTGTTTTCTACTGGATAAGTTGCTATTTTTCCTGCCATATCAGTAACCGTAAACGAAATTGTTCCACGATACTGTTTGCTTTCCTCTGCTGACAATTCAACTGTTACTTCACCAGTTTTTCCATCTTCAGAGAATGTAATATCTTCTTTTTTAAAGTGCTTACTTACATCAGCAACAGACGAATCACTTGAACCGACCTGTCTTTGATATTCCCAATCAATCGAATCAATACCAGAAGTCATATCATCTGCACTAAATGTAATTGTTACATTATCCTTATAATAATAGGTATTGAATGTAATATTATCAATAATTTCTTCAAAGAAGTTCTTTTCCTCTGAATATTTGGCATTAAGATTTGTTGGTGGTGCTTGGTCAATCGTAAAATCAGGTGAATTATACTTTTCCTTAGCATTGTTACCTGCGAGGTCAGTATAATTTAATGTAAAACTATAATTTGCATCTGTGTTAAACTCAATTTCAATATAATGATTATTTCCATCAGAAATCCACTCTCCATTATGAAGTGTATCATTCAATTCTTTAAGAACTGTTTCATAATCGCTTATATTATTAAGTGTAGCATTTTGTGCTTTAAGCTCAAATATAATATCATCGGCTCTGAAATTTACTTCATTAACTGATACCTTTGCTCTAATTTTTGTTGTATAGAATTTTTCGTTCACAGCCGGAGAATCAGAAAAATAGTCAACAGAAATTATCGGTTTTGTTTCATCTATGACAAAGCTTGATGTTTTTTCATCAGAAACCTGTCCAAGCTCATCACTTGCAATAACAGAGATGTTATAAACTCCATCTTCACTAAATTTAATTGAGTTTGTCCATGTTATCTTTGCTGTATTGCCATTCTTAACCCATTCATCATTTTCAAGCTTATATCCACTTTTAGAAAGCTTCTGACCATTGATAAGAATATCAACCTTGTCCGCATCAAAATTGCTTTCAGAAATGCTAATATTGGCTACAACAGATTTATTGTAATACTGTCCATTAGTTGCCACAGCCTCAGAATTAAGCTTAATATCAACATCAGGCTTTCTATTATCAACTATAACCTTAGCATTTTTATCGTATTCTGTTTCAAGTCCTGCCTTACTTTTTGCAGTAAACTTAATATCGCCTCTGAACTCAGCCTCTATCTTAAATGATGCTTTATAATAGGTCTTTCCGTTGTCATCTATCGCTGTTTCTATATTATCGAGTATAACATTTTTACTAACCTTATTTTCTGTGTCAAGTTCTCTGCCATCTTCAGGTATTAACTCATAAGAAAAACTCTCTATACCAGAAATATCCTCATAAGCACTCAAGGTTACTTCAATATTTGTATCTCTACTGCTTACAAGTCCAAATGTAATATAATCAAGAATAGTATTATATACATTTTTTTCGCACATTTCAAGTGCTTTTTTCGCGCATTTTTGAGCAATTCTCAATTTTTGTTG
>OHDE01000398.1_pt1 | contig 16507 bp, 15 predicted proteins | sample 1566931 | NCBI WGS metagenome assembly OHDE01 (sample SAMEA3879591, study PRJEB24766) | human gut metagenome | biome: human-associated habitat; feature: feces | place: USA | collected 1985/1987 | reverse complement strand
GGAAAAAGCACCCTGTTTAATGCAATAACCAATGCAGGCGCACAGAGCGCAAACTATCCTTTCTGCACCATTGAGCCGAATGTTGGCATGGTGAGCGTGCCCGATGAAAGGCTTGACAAGCTTGCAGAAATGTATGAGCCTGACAAGTTTACGCCTGCAACAATTGAATTTGTTGACATTGCAGGCCTTGTTAAAGGCGCATCAAAGGGCGAAGGACTCGGCAACAAATTTTTAAGCCACATCAGAGAAGTTGACGCAATCATTCATGTTGTGCGCTGCTTTGAAAATGACGATATTACCCATGTTGACGGCAGCATAGACCCTGCAAGAGATATCGAAACCATAAATCTGGAGCTGATTCTTTCAGACTTAGACATTCTTGCAAGAAGAACGGACAGCAGAAAAAAAGCCATGAAGGGCGACAAAACCATTGCCCCGGAGGTTGAATTTCTTGAAAGACTTGCCACAGAAATGGAAAGCGGCAAAACTGCAAGAAGCTGCGACATAAGCGAGGACGAAGCCGAATACCTAAAGGAAGTTTCCCTGCTTACGCTTAAGCCGGTTATCTATGCCTGCAATATGAGCGACGATGATTTTGCAAACGGCATTGAAGCAAATTCAAACTACAAAAAAGTGCAGGAAATTGCAGCGGCAGAGGATGCGGAAACACTTCCGATTTGCGCAGAAACGGAAGCAGAGATAGCAACACTTGATGAAGAAGAAAAGAAAATGTTTCTTGAAGATTTGGGGCTTGAAAAAAGCGGCCTTGACAGACTTATCCAAAAGAGCTATCACCTGCTTGGATTGATTTCTTTCCTTACCGCAGGCAAAAAAGAAGTTAGAGCGTGGACAATAAAAAAAGGCACAAAAGCACCGCAGGCAGCCGGAAAAATCCACACGGATTTTGAAAGAGGCTTTATCAGAGCCGAAGTTGTTGCATTTGACGATTTGGTTGCCAACGGATCAATGAGCGCCTGCAAGGAAAAAGGGCTTGTTCGCAGCGAAGGCAAGGAATATGTTATGAAAGACGGAGACATTGTTGAATTCAGATTCAATGTTTAAAACAAAGGGGCGAAATCGCCTCCTAACCGAATTTTTTAACTATTTTATACAAAAATAGATATTACTTGACAATAAATTTTATTTGGTTTATTATATAGCTATGGTTGGCAGGAGGATTTTATGGATAAGTTTAACAATATGAACGAAACCGAAATTCTTAACCTTGCCAAAAGCGGAGATAATGAAGCAACAAGCTTTATTATTCAAAAATACAAGTATATTTCCATTAAACTTGCGGCAGAGTGGACAAACGCTTTTATTGAGCCGGAAGACCTGATGCAAGAGGGCATGATAGGCCTGCTTGCAGCAATTAAATCATATGATGAAAGCAAAAAAATCTCTTTTCTCTCATATGCATATACTTGTGTGAGCAATTCCATACAAACGGCACTCCGAAAAGTGAACAGAAAAAAGGATATTCCGAAAAACAGCCTTGTTCCCTTTGAAAAAGAATTTGTTGACGGGAAAGCAAATTCCCTCAGTGCCGAAGATTCTTTCCTTGCAGAGGAAAGCGTTTCAATGTTATTACAGCAGCTTGATAAAAGCCTCTCAAAAATGGAGAACAGCGTGTTGAGATTGTTTTTGGTTGGTTGCAGTTACAACGAAATAGCACAAAGGCTTAACAAAAGTCCCAAGGCAATTGACAACGCTTTGCAGCGTATCCGAAAGAAACTTAAAGAGGTTTCATTCTAAAATCCCGAGAAAGAGCCGAATTTATCGGTAAGAGAGGTAATATTTATGTATCAGGACAAAACATTGGTTTGCAAGGATTGCGGAAAAGAATTTGTTTTCACCGCAGGTGAACAGGAATTTTATGCCGAAAAAGGCTTTGAAAACGAGCCGCAAAGATGCAAAGAATGCAGAGCTGCAAAGAAGGCTTCTGCAAAAGCAGGCAGAGTTATGCATGACGCTGTTTGCGCAAGCTGCGGCGCACCGTGCAAAGTGCCGTTTGAGCCGAAGGATGATCGCCCGGTTTATTGCAGCGAATGCTTTGAAAAAATCAAAAACGAAGGTTAATTTTAGTTTCATCGCCGCCCGTTAAGGCGGCGATATTTATTTTTCATTTTATAAATAATTTAGGGGTTGACAACTTTGCCCTGCTGTGATATTATATTCGAGCAGATACGGAGAGGTATCGAAGCGGTCATAACGAGGCGGTCTTGAAAACCGTTTGGCGCAAGCCACATGGGTTCGAATCCCATCCTCTCCGCCACACCTGCGGTGGGCAATTCGCCTACCGCAGGTTTTTTATTTACATCTCACTCGACAATTTCGTTTTCACAGCAAAAATTCATATGCGGTGGGCAATTCGCCTACCGCAGTTTTTTATTTACATCTCACTTGACAATTTCGTTTTCACAGCAAAAATTCACCTGAGGTTTGCAATTTTCATTTTACGATTTATACGCAGATAATGAATTAAACAATTCAATACAATCAACAAGCAGAAAGCTCGGCCGAGCGGTTACACCGCACAAGCCGAGCTTTTTTAACTATTTATACAAAAACAATCACAATGCTTTTTCATTGTTATAATACTGAGGTCTTCCGAGCGAGCTTTTACCGTATTCAATTGCACGGGTTGGGCAAGAGCAAATGCAAGCCATACAATGAGTGCAATTTCCAAGCCATTCGGGCTTGCCCGAAACAAGCCTTACATTATTTAAAGGACACACCGATACGCATTTACCACACGAAACGCATTTATCGCCGACAACAAATTTTTTATCGGAAATAACAAATTTATAAAAAGCCTTGTTAACAATTCCGCTTTTAAGACGATCTGTTAATCCCGCCTTATGAACGGGAAATTTTTCATCATTAGAAACAAACTTGGCACATTCCTTGATACGGGAAGCTGCTGCAGAAATGATACTTAATGCCTCTTTTCTTTCCGGAACCGCAAAAAGAGCAATATAATTTTCCGGCATAACGATTTCAAAAACGCCCATATATTCAAATTTTTTCAAATCACAGAGTTTTTTGATATAAGGCGAAGCATTTCCGATTTCACCGCCGCAATCCATAACGAAATATGCCTTATTATTACCTGAAAAGCTTGATTTTTCTATAAAGCTTTGAAAAAGGCGCGGTATTCTCCAAGCATATGTTGGGCAAACAAAAACATAAGGCCTTTCTGAACTGAAACTTGCCGCTTGATCATGCCTTATAAAATTAAAAGCATTAACAACCTCTTCACCGATTTCATTGCCGACCGATTCAGCCACATAACGGCTGTTTCCCGTGCCCGTAAAATAAATGATCATTATTTTTTCTGCCTTTCTCAAAGTTATTTACCGTTTTGCAATTAAAACAGCAGCATTATGTGCGGCAAAACCGCACCCCTAATAAAAAAAGCAAGCAGAAAAACTGCTTGCTTTTTGGCGCAGATGGAGAGATTCGAACTCTCGCGGCGGTTACCCACCCTACGCCCTTAGCAGGGGCGCCTCGTCACCAGCTTGAGTACATCTGCAAAACCGCTAACTTAAACACACACTGTCAAGTTTTGATACACCGATTAGGTGCTTAACTACTATACCAAAACCGAACCGAAAAGTCAATATAAATTTTATATAATCAAATAAAAAACTGCATACAATATCATTAGCCGAAGCGGCGACTGATAAATTTCAAATAAGAAGGCTTTAGTTTGGCAACGAAGATTTTGAAACACAATGTGCAGGGTTTTATATTTTGCTGCGCCTTGGGAACGCTTATGCATTTTCTTTACAAATGGAGCGGCGGCATGGTAATTGCGGGCATTTTTTGCCCCGTAAACGAAAGCGTATGGGAGCATTTAAAAATGATATTCTACCCTTTTATCTTATGGACGCTGTTCGAATATTATTTTTTCAGAGAAAGCTCCTTTTCTGCATTTTCGGTTCTTAACGGTGTGCTGTGCGGAATGATTGCAACGCTTTCCGTTTACTATATTTACACCGGAGCAAGCGGAAAAAGCAATCTTGCGGCAGATATTTTTTCTTTTATATTAGGAGTGGCTGTAACTTTTACGGCAAGCAAAAAAGCAACTGAAAATTCACAGAGAAAAAACAGATTTTGCGAAACATTTTCCGTTTTGGCAATCACATCAATCTCGTTGCTTTTTACGCTGTTTACCTTTATTCCGCCGAATATTCCGCTTTTCATAGACATTACGACAGGTACCTATGGAATTCAACGCCGCTGAAAAATGCAAAAGCGACGGAAAATGAGCACAATTCGTAAAGAAAAACAAGTGCCGATCTCCGCCGCTGTAATTTAACTATAAAATGAGTTTAAACGAGTATGCAGCAATACAATGATGCAAATTATTTATTATGGCCTCTCTTAAAGCGTTTTTTACCTGCTTCTCTGAAAGCATCCAAGCCGCCCTTTTCATCATAAAGCTTTGCAGCCTCAAGGCAAATATCAAGTGAAAGGTTGATACATTCCTCGTTCATATTATCAGGTGTGTCAAGGCGAGTGTGATAATAGGTTTTCGGATCGTGGTTAACGCCGCAAAAACCGGAAGCCATAAGGCCGTATCTGCTGAAGCCCTCGGCATCAATTGCGCCGGGATAAAGCTCCGTTTCGGGCATTTCAACACCGCAATTTACGCCGGCTTCATAAATAATTTCAGAAACTGCATTTGAATTTTTCTGAGTGCCCGTGCAACCGTTTGTATAGATCTGAAGCTGCTCAATTTCACGCATTGTATCCATTGCTATGAAAATTGTTTCAACATCCGAAAGATCCTCTTTATGCCTTTTTGCATAAGCAACAGAACCTCTTAAGCCTGCCTCCTCTGAGCCTGCAAGAAGAGCACAAACCTCTGTGTTTTCAAATCTGAAATCATTATCTGCCATTTCTTTTAATACACCCATAGCGATGAAATCCGCAGTGAGGTTATCATTTGCACCGTCTACAATAACTTTCCAGTTAATAAAGAAGCAAATAGCAAAGAAAAACGGAATAAGGATAAGCTGAATAATTCCGCAAACGAGCCAGAATTTGCTGATATACACACCGCTTACGCAAGCATGAATAACCCAAATAACATCAAATATCGCAACTGCGATTAAACCGCAAATAGAGCCCGACATAACAGTTGCAAGACTCTTAAGACCGCCGTGAAGTGAATAAGTCCATTCATTTGCAGCATCTGTGTGGCCGCCGAAGATAATTCTTCTTTTCACTTCTCCGCTTGGGGCACGGCGAGCCATAACATTTCTTGACACCTTACGAGGAAACAGGAAATCAACAAACTCACGATACATAAGAAATTCAATCACAAGGCAAGCAAGCGCAAGAAGCACAAAAACAGTTGCCACAATTGCCAAGCCGGGACCTGAAACAACACCCTTATAGGTGAGCCAGAAAAAGATAACGGAAATAATTCCGATGCATCCGGCTGCGGGAATCCAACCCATAAATGCTGCGGGATGAACGGAAAAATCCTCCATTTCAACCTTGTCTGCCCACTGCTCAAGCTCGCCCTTTAAATATTTTTGAGCTTTTCTTTCGCTGTGGGAGCCCGGGGATCTTTCTTTGAAGTTTTCGCAAACATAGCGAATTCCGTCAACCATATATTTTTGCGTGGCTGCGGAAGCACCCTTGGTGAGTTTCATAAAACCGACCTCTTTCTAAAAATAATTATGTTTTCATTATATTACAAAACATTTTGTTTTTCAACAACAGAAATTAAAATTGTTACAATGTTTTTAACGTGTAAAAGCAGTGAATTGCCACTCACAAAATCAAAGCGAAATATTAGGAAATTTGTATAATATTTTAGCACAATGCATAACTATTTTTTCTAAAGTTGTTAATTGTAAACAAAAAACAATGATGATAAAATAGTATTGCATGAAAATTGCATTCCAAACAAAAGGAGAGGACATTAAAAAATGAGCATAAAAAACAAATACCTTGCGGGCCTTATGGAAAGGGTTATAAAAAGAAATCCCAACGAACCCGAATTTCATCAGGCGGTTGAAGAAATGCTTGAAACACTTGATAACGTTGCAGACAGGCATCCCGAATACATCGAAAAAGGTGTGTTTGACATGATTGTTGAGCCTGAAAGAATTATCAAATTCAGAGTTCCCTGGATGGATGACAACGGAAACATTCAGGTTAACAGAGGCTACAGAATTCAGTTTAACAGTGCAATCGGCCCTTACAAAGGCGGCTTGCGTTTTCACCCCTCGGTTTACGAAGGAATAATTAAATTCCTCGGCTTTGAGCAGATTTTCAAAAACAGCCTTACCGGCCTGCCGATTGGCGGTGCTAAGGGCGGCTCAGACTTTGACCCCAAGGGCAAGAGCGACAATGAGGTTATGCGTTTTTGCCAAAGCTTTATGACAGAGCTTTACAGACATATCGGCGCAGACACAGATGTTCCGGCCGGCGATATCGGAGTAGGTGCCAGAGAAATCGGCTACCTTTTCGGCCAATACAAGAGAATAGTTAACCAAAACAACGGCGTGCTTACCGGTAAAGGTCTTAATTACGGCGGCTCACTTGTGCGCACCGAAGCAACCGGCTATGGCCTTTGCTATTACACCGATGTTATGCTTAAGCACCACCACACCTCTTTCAAAGGCAAAACAGTTGTTATTTCCGGCTCGGGCAATGTTGCTATTTACGCTTGCGAAAAAGCAACTCAGCTTGGCGCAAAGGTTATAACAATGAGTGATTCAAACGGCTATATCGTTGACAAACGAGGCATTGACCTTGCGCTTGTTAAAGAGCTTAAAGAAGTTAAAAGAAAAAGAATCAAAGAATATGTTAAGCACCATCCGGAAGCTGTTTACCATGAGGGCTGCAGCGGAGTTTGGGGAGTTAAATGCGACATTGCACTTCCCTGTGCAACCCAAAACGAGCTTGACGGTGAAGCTGCGAAGAAGCTTATCAAAAACGGTGTTTATGCTGTTTGCGAAGGTGCCAACATGCCTTCCACTCCGGAAGCAATTGCGGAATTCCAAAAGAAAGGCGTTCTTTTCGGACCTGCAAAAGCAACAAACGCAGGCGGTGTTGCAACATCTGCGCTTGAAATGTGCCAAAACAGTTCTCGCCATCCTTGGAGCTTTGAAGATGTTGACAGAGAGCTCAGAAGCATCATGGAAAACATTTACAACAAGAGCTGCGAAGCTGCAAAGGAATACGGCGTTGAGGGGAATCTTGTTGCAGGCGCAAACATTGCAGGCTTCATAAAAGTTGCAGATGCAATGCTTTCTCAGGGCCTTGTTTAATAAACTCACACATATAAAAAAACCGAGCATTTAAGGATGCTCGGTTTTTATTTTTCATTTTATAAAAAAATCTATCACTTTGAATTATATTAAAATGATTTGCGAAAATGCTTTTATCGTTATTTCCCGTTTATCATAAACACAACGCCGCTCATCGGATGCACCCATTTTTCATTTATATTTATATAGCAATTTCCGACTCCGAGTTCTGCCTGCTCAACGCTTGCTTCAACGGAATTATTGAAGAAAGGATACATTTTAACATCATATTTTTCAGCAGGATAATTAAATCTGATTGTGGGGCTGTAAACAGGCTGAGAAATAGAAGCCAAAAAAGAAGTGTGCGCTTTAATCTGCGGCATTCTGAAAAACAAAGTGATTATATTGGATTTAACGCCTTTATTGTTGAGCTCTGCATTGGCTTTAAATGAAAAATCAATACCCTTTTCGAACATCAGCTTTTCGGCATATCTGTTGAACAAATACTTTTGAACAGCCACGGGGCGCCACGCATCAAAAATTTTAAATGCATATCCTTTCGGCAACAGTTTACTTGCCTAATTAAGCATATCAAAAGTTATTTTTCGCATACGGCATACCGAAACTGCGCCCGGAATATTTTGCTGTGCATATTTCGGCTCATAGACAATGTTATTTAAATCATCCGGCAATGAAATAAGCGGTTGACTTGTTTCACAAACAATGATTTTATCCGTTTCCAAAACATGCCATTTGGGTATGCGGCTTTGATATTTTTACATATTTGGGTTACCTCGGTATTCGGCGGACAAACCACCTCAATTCTGATTATTCCAAAAAATGGAATAATGAGTCAATACAATCGTGGTGAATAACCAAAAATCAGCAGCGAAAAGCTGCTGATCGGTTTACGGTTTAAGAAGAAAAGCGGATTCAAGAGGAGAAAATCCCAAATCGCACAAATGATTTTTCACTTTTTCGATTTCTGAATGCATAACAAAGAATTCGGGATCATGTGCATCGAGACCGATAATTACATCATTACCCACATCGGCTGCTATTTTCCAAAAAACATCCGTTGGATAATGGCGATGAGAGACAACGCCCAAGAAATTATATTCAAGAGGAAAACCAAGCTCCTTAACCCTTTTGCAAAGGTGATACATTTTTTCGCAATAAACATCCTCACTGCCTGTAAAATGAATCAAATCCGGATGCGCAAGATATGTGAATTTTTCGGTTTCAAGCCCTTCTATACACTGCTTTACATAAGATTCCAAAACCTGTACGCTTTTCGTTTCATTACCGCTGTAATGAGCGGCAGGCTCAAATTCATTAAGATTGAAATGCTGCCCCAAGATTAAATAATCAATACCGAAGCTTTTAAGATAAGCCAACTCATCATTAAAAAGCATTGGATAATATTCAAGCTCAAAGCCAAGCTTTATATCAATCTTATCTGCATATTTATTTTTTAAGTTTTTAATTGAAGTCGCATAATCCGCCGCAAATTCAGGCTCCATTCTGAAAGAGGAATAATAATTACAGCCCTTTGGAAAAAGCATCGGCGCATGATCGGAAAAGCCGAGTTCATCAAAACCCCCTTTTAAGGCTGCAAGAACATAATCCTCATCTTTGCCTATTGCATGGTGGCAACGACTTGTGTGAGTGTGGTAATTTTTCATAACACATTTATTTTATCACATTTTTTCAAAAATTCAACACTCTTTACTTGACAAGCACGATACTTTTTCGTATAATACCACTTGCAAACATTAAGTGCTTGCTTTTGGCCCGGTAGTTCAGCTGGTTAGAACGCCTGCCTGTCACGCAGGAGGTCGACGGTTCGAGTCCGTTCCGGGTCGCCAATTTTTTGATATGCTGATATGGCTCAGGTGGTAGAGCGCGTCCTTGGTAAGGACGAGGTCGGCGGTTCAAGTCCGCCTATCAGCTCCAGCTGCGCAGCAATAGCTGCGCAGTTTTTTTATGCTTGTTTTCAGAAAACAAGTAAGCAAAGGAAAACATTTATTCATTTATATATAATTTAACACCGCAAAAATCAAAAATGCCGCAAGCGAAAAAATTAAAAGGATTAAATCAAGTTTTTCTTTTCGCAAAATTTCCCTGTATTCCCTTTTTGCGGCAAAAAAGGCGTAATCCTCACAAAAGGATTACGCCTTAATTTATAAGACATTAAAGCTGTGTTTGCTTAAAACTCAGTCAACCGAGCAGCCGTAAACAACAAAGCCGCATTTTTGCCTGCTGCCTGCATTATAAAGCACAAGATACATACCGTCTATTTTACCGAGGCAATAGCAGGATTCCCACGGATTAAGAGAGCCGATTTCAAGCAATTTTGCCGTATCTGCATAAACCGTTTCTGCTGTTGAGCCGTTTTTATAGGTTTTACTTTCAGGCGGCGCATAATTAACGCCTCCCGCATACTCAACAAAACCGGCCTTGTGATTTGCTGTGCCGTTCAATTTATAAACAACAACATAGCTGTTGGCGGATTTACTGTAACATAATGCAGTTTCATGCGGAGAAAGTGAACCGATTTTATTTGCAAGTGAATTATCTTTAAATACATTTTCTACAGTTTTACCGTTTTTCCACACAACGGGCTCGGGAAAAGAGCCCGTGCCCTGCAAAGCAGTTAAACCCATTACCCTTCCGTAATCCTTTGGGCGCAAAAAGCCCTTAACCTTATTATATCCGTGCTTAACGAAGCCGCACGGACTGCCTGACGGCCAATTTTGGTCAAAAGACACAAATGAAGAGACATCGCTTTCACCCGATGCAACGGCTATATGCCCCGCCATTAAGGAATTTATACTTTTTTCCCACACAACAATATCGCCTGCTCTGGGGCGCATCCCTTTTGAATAAACAATTCTTGTAAAATAAGGTGTTATTGCATCTTTAGATGAAAAATTATCATAATATTGCCAGGCATCGCCGTAACCGTTCATTTTAGAAACAGGCACACCGAACACCTTGTTGCAATAAGCTTTTACAACATCAACACATTGATTTTTATTTGTTTTGCTGCCTGCTCCGTCCACATCCGTATACTTACCCGAAAGCGAGGCAAAAAATTCTTTTAAATACACACAATCTCCCCCGTTAAAAATTATTTCCGTCTGACGGATTATTTAATATTCCGAACAAAGTTAATATTTCAACAACACAAGTGCCTATAACCTTAACTTCATCGCCGAGCTGAGGTGAAAACATTGCAAGCACAATGCATATCTGAGCAAGCACGGCAAGCCAAACAACAGGGCTTTTTAATCTTTGCTTCATTTATATTTCCTTACCTTTCCGCTGCTATCTGAAACACACGCTTTATTGCAGCAGACAAAGCGTGCCGTTTAAATTAAAACCAATTATGCCGCTTTGCTGCGGCACACCATTCAAAAGCATTTATAAAAGAAAAATTTTACATTTTTCCTCCGAAATTGCACAGAGTTTCTATGTCTTCCATTCTATGATTAAGCACTTTTATTTGTTCTTTGAGAACAGGTATACGCTCTGCAAAAGAATTATGCTTATCAACCTTTTCCTCAAGCTTTTTGATGCGATAATTGGTAAGCTTTGATGATGCAAGAACTCCGCCGAAAGCACCGACACATGTGCCAAGCAGAGAAAGCAGGGCAACAATTATATTTTCAGTTATAAAACCGCTTCCTTTCATTGATTTATTGAGGCAACCTAACAGATTAGCGAAAAAATCAAAAAAGTCAAGCAAAATAAATTCAAGGTACCGATTATTTCTCTTTTTATATGCGCTATATAGCGCACAAAGGATATATTTTATTGTATAAGTATTGTATATTTATTCTATATTTAATGTATATTTATAATATTTTTTTACATATTCTATTGACTTTGCTTCAAGTGAGTGTATAATATAAGCATAATTATTAGATGCATTATAAATTTGATTTTAAGCAGCCGAAAAACGACATTCAGTCTGCTGCCTAAACGCTAAAGATTTATAATAATACATCGAAAGGCGATGATAAACGAATGCCAAAGGTTTTTATAGACGGGCAAGCGGGAACGACGGGTTTAAGAATAAAAAGCCGCTTACAACAGCGAGATGATATAGAACTGCTTGAAACCGCACCGGAAAAGAGAAAAGACAGCGCAGAAATTAAAAAGCTTATCAATGAAAGTGACATTACATTTCTTTGCCTGCCGGACGAAGCAGCCAGGGAAGCTGTTTTACTGCTTGATAAAAACAACAACCATACAAGAATTATTGACGCCTCAACGGCGCACAGAACAACACCCGGATGGGCTTACGGATTTCCCGAACTTTCACCGAGCTTCAGAAAATGCATAGAGGAAAATCAATTCATCGCAAATCCCGGATGCTATGCAAGCGGATTTATTTCCATAGTTTATCCCCTTATTGAACACGGCATCATAAGCAAGGATTATCCCCTAACCTGCTTTGCGGTTTCGGGCTACAGCGGCGGTGGAAACAAGGCGATTGCCCAATATGAAGCCGAAAACAGAGATGCCGAGCTTGATTCACCAAGGCAGTATGCGCTTGGGCAGGAGCACAAGCATTTAAAAGAGATGCAGGCAATAACAGGGCTTGAACGCACACCGATATTTTCACCAATGATTTGCGACTACAAATGCGGAATGGTTGTAAGCATTCCCTTGTTTACAGACTTGCTTTCAAAAAGCATTACGCCGAATGAAGTTAGAGAAATTCTGAAGGCCCATTACAAAGGCAGTAAATTTGTGAAGGTGCGTGATGAGGGATACAGCAAAAATATGATAGGCGCAAACAATTTTGAGGGCAGAGACGATATGGAAATTGAGCTAAACGGCAACAGCGAAAGATTTGTTATCACCTCAAGATTTGACAATTTAGGCAAAGGCGCAAGCGGTGCGGCAATTGAATGTATGAACATTGCCTGCGGTATCAAAGACGATAAATCACTAAACATCGGAGAGTAAAAAAATGGAACAAACTAACGGAGGAGTTTGCGCAGCAAAGGGCTTTAAAGCCAACGGCGTTTACTGCGGAATCAAAAAAAGCGACTCGCCAACGCATAAAAACGATTTGGGAATGATAGTTTCTGATGCACCTTGTGCAGCAGCAGCTGTTTACACAACAAACAAAGTTAAGGGTGCACCGATAATAATAACACAAAAAAATCTAAAAAAATCCAAAGGCACGGCAAAGGCGGTTATTGTTAATTCAAAGAATGCAAACACCTGCAATGCCGACGGAGAGAGCAAGGCTCAAATGATGTGTGACCTTGCGGCAAAAGCGCTTGGAATTAAAAGTGAAGAAGTTATAGTTGCTTCAACCGGAGTTATAGGGCAGACTTTACCGATAGAGCCTATTGAAGAAGGCATAAAACCACTTACGGACGGACTTTCATACACAGGCAACGAGGCTGCGGCAACGGCTATTATGACAACAGACACAATAAAGAAAGAATACGCCGTTAAATTTGAAATCGGCGGTGTGCAATGCACAATCGGAGGAATGGCAAAAGGCTCCGGCATGATTCACCCGAACATGGCAACAACCTTGAATTTCATAACAACGGATGCCTTAATTGAAAAAGAAGCCTTGCAGAAAGCTTTAAATGAAACCGTTAAAATCACATACAACTGCCTTTCAATAGACGGCGACACTTCAACAAACGACATGGTGGCGCTTATGGCAAACGGGCTTGCGCATAATGAAACAATTAAAAGCGGCACAGCTGAATTTGAAGCCTTTAAAAATGCGCTTTACGAGGTTATGATGCATTTAACCAAAATGCTTGCAAAAGACGGTGAAGGCGCATCCAAGCTTATTGAATGTGTTTGCAGCGGCGCTCCGAGCACGGATGATGCAATAGCTGTTGCAAAATCCGTTATAGGCTCAACCTTATTTAAATGCGCAATATTCGGCGAAGATGCAAATTGGGGCAGAATTCTTTGTGCGGTAGGATATGCAGATGCCGAATTTGACATAAACAAGGTTGATGTTGATTTAAAAAGCGAATTTGGCCAAACGGCGGTTTGCAGAAACGGTGCCGGAGTTGAGTTTTCGGAAGAACAAGCCGCCGAAATACTTAAAAGCGACGAAATAACAGTGCTGATTGATTTGCACGCAGGCAACGCCGACGCAACGGCCTGGGGCTGCGATCTAACATATGATTATGTTAAAATCAACGGCGATTACAGAACCTAAAAAAGCAAAACAATGCGGCAGAAATTACTGTTTGCTCAAAGGGAGTATAAAATGGATATAACAAACGCAATGAAAGCGGAAGTGCTGGCAAGAGCTTTGCCGAACATTCAGCTTTACAGAAAAAAAACGATAGTTGTTAAATACGGCGGCAACGCCATGATAAACGAAGAACTTAAAGAATCCGTTATGAGGGATTTGGTGCTGCTTTCAACAATCGGAATAAGAGTTGTGCTTGTGCACGGAGGCGGCCCTGAAATTAACAAAACGCTTAAGGCAATGAACATTGAAAGCAAATTCGAGGATGGGCTGCGCATTACGGACAAAAGCACCGTAAGTGTTGTGCAAATGGTGCTTGCCGGCAAAGTAAACAAGGATTTGGTTTGCCAAATTTGCAATCTCGGAGGGCACGCAATCGGGCTTTCCGGAATGGACGACAATATGATAAAGTGCCGCCCGCTTGATGACAGCCACGGATATGTTGGTGAAATCACGGATATGAATACCGAGGTTATAAACGAGGTGCTCAACAACAATTTTATCCCCGTTATCTCAACTATAGGTTGCGACGGAGACAACAATTGCTATAACATTAACGCAGACACCGTTGCGGCAGCCGTTGCCGGAAAGCTAAAGGCCGAAGCTCTTATTTCGATGACCGATGTGGTTGGCTTGCTGAAAGACAAAGATGACGACAGCACATTGATTCACAGAGTATATATTTCGGATGTGCCGCGGCTTATTTCCGAGGGAATAATATCCGGCGGAATGATTCCTAAAATTGATTCCATGACACAGGCAATCCGCGAGGGAGTTAAAAAAGCATTTATTATAGACGGGCGTGTTCCCCACTCCATTCTGATGGAAATGTTAACGGATGAAGGCTTGGGCACAATGTTCAGAAGCAGGTGACGGCATGAATACTAAAGAAAAAGACAACGAATTTGTTTCCCACGCATACGGCAGATTTGATGTTGCGATTTCAAGCGGAAAAGGCTCAACCGTGTGGGACGAAAACGGAAAAGAATACATTGATTTTGGCTCCGGCATAGGAGTTACGGCATTCGGAATTGCAGACGATGAATGGAAAGCCGCCGTTGAAGCGCAACTTAATAAAATTCAACACACCTCCAATCTTTATTACACAAAGCCGTGTGCAGATCTTGCAATGATGCTTTGTGAGAAAACGGGAATGAAAAAGGTTTTCTTTGCAAACAGCGGAGCAGAGGCAAACGAAGGCATGATTAAATTTGCCAGAAAATACAGCTTTGACAAATACGGTGAAGGGCGAAAAACGATCATAACACTTGTTAATTCATTTCACGGCAGAACGATAACAACGCTTTCTGCCACAGGGCAAGAAAGCTTTCACACCGTTTTCGGCCCGTTTACACCGGGATTTAAATACTGCCCTGCAAATGACATAAAAGCACTTAAAGAAATGATTACCGACGATGTTTGCGCCATTATGTTTGAATGCATACAGGGTGAAGGCGGCGTGCTTAATTTGACAAAAGAATTTGTTGATGAAATAGCAAACATAGCTGCCGAAAAAGACATTCTTATCGCCGTGGACGAAGTTCAAACCGGAAACGGAAGAACGGGCAAGTACTTTGCCTATATGAATTTCGGCATAACGCCCGACATAGTATCTACGGCAAAAGGTCTTGCCGGCGGGCTTCCGATGGGCGCAGTTCTTTTTGGCGAAAAGCTAAAAGACACGGTTACACCGGGTTCGCACGGCTCTACTTTCGGCGGAAACCCCATTGCAGCTGCGGGTGCAATAAGCATAGTAAGCAGAATCAACGATGAATTTCTTGCCGAGGTTGCCGATAAAGGCAATTACATAAGAGAATATCTGGCTGATTGCAGCGGAGTTAAATCTATATCCGGCATGGGGCTTATGCTTGGAATAGAAACAAAAAAGCCGGCTAAGGAGATAGCGGCAGAATGCCTTGAGCAAGGGCTGCTTGTGCTTACGGCTAAAACAAAAATCAGGCTGCTACCTGCGCTGAACATCAGCAAAAAAGAACTAAACAAAGGGCTTAAAATACTGAAAGAGGTTATTGAAAAATGAAGCATTTACTTAAATTACAGGATTTAAACAAAAGCGAAATTCTTGATTTGCTCAATCTTGCAGATCAGCTTAAATACGAAACAAAGCACGGCATTGAGCATCACCTGCTTAAAGGAAAAACACTTGGAATGATTTTCCAAAAAAGCTCAACAAGAACCCGTGTTTCTTTTGAAACCGGAATGTATCAGCTTGGCGGCCAGGCGTTATTTCTTTCAAACAGAGACCTTCAAATAGGCAGAGGCGAGCCCGTGCAAGACACGGCAAGGGTGCTTTCACGCTATCTTGACGGCATTATGATAAGAACCTTTGAGCAAAAAGAGGTTGAAGATCTTGCAAAATACGGATCCATTCCGATTATAAACGGGCTTACGGATTATTGCCATCCATGCCAGGTTCTTGCGGATCTGATGACGATTCGTGAGCACAAAAAAAGCTTTGACGGGCTTAAATTCTGCTTTATCGGAGACGGCAACAACATGGCAAACAGCCTTATAATCGGCGCAATAACAATGGGAATGGAATGTGCGATTGCATGCCCCGATGATTACAAACCTGATGCTGAAATTATGAAGTGGGCAAGTGAAAACGGCAAATTCACTTGCAGCAGCAACATTATTGAATGCGCAAAAGATGCGGATGTGCTTTACACGGATGTTTGGGCTTCTATGGGGCAGGAACAGGAAAAGGCAGAGCGCGAAAAAATATTTAAGGATTATCAAATCAACAACGATGTTTTGGCTGCCGCACACAATGATGCAATGGTGCTTCATTGCCTGCCTGCGCACAGGGGCGAGGAAATCACTGCAGAAGTTTTTGAAACACATGCAGACGAAATATTTGATGAAGCGGAAAACAGGCTTCATGCCCAAAAAGCAGTTCTTGTTAAGCTGCTCGGAAACGCAAAATAAAATACACAATAGCAAAAAAGCGGCTCGGTTAAAACCG
>OHDE01000351.1_pt1 | contig 18677 bp, 26 predicted proteins | sample 1566931 | NCBI WGS metagenome assembly OHDE01 (sample SAMEA3879591, study PRJEB24766) | human gut metagenome | biome: human-associated habitat; feature: feces | place: USA | collected 1985/1987 | reverse complement strand
AGCGGCAATCGTCCAGCCATCCTTAGCAAACAGTGAACAGATATCCTTCTCAAAGGCTTCCTTTGCGGCCTCAGTAGTCCAGCCTTTACCTTCGGTGTACTGTGGTAGTTTTATAAAGTATAATACTCTTCTGCAATCCATTATAATAAAATCTCCTTTCTCTACGCGGAACAAATCGCATTTTTTTCTTTAGCAGTATTTTCCCAGTGGTGCTTCGGCCGAAAAATACGTTGTCTGCTCGTACCAGAGCGTGTCCTCATAACACAGCCCGCTGATGGAATTGGTGTGAGAGACGATAACTCGATAATCGATATCTCGGGAGCTGGATATGTCCAGCTTTACGCTATATCCCATCTCCTTTTTTTGCAAAACGGCTTCGTATTCGATGGCGGCTATTGCCTGGTCTGCGGTCTCGTACACCCCGAGTATGAGCCTATCCTCTGTTTCGCCGGTAGTAATGCATTTGTTCTCGGAAAACGCACAATATACATCCTTTTCCAGAGCCTTTCTTCGATTGTTCTGAAGCCTCTTTCGCCGGGCTTCCATGTACTTTATATAAGGTTCATAGTGGCGTGCCAGGGATGTTTCCAGTGAGCGTCTTAGTTCCCCTGCGCCGCGATAATCGTATCGAAGAGCAGCGCAGATAGAAAACTCGGGTTCTCCACGCTCCAGCAGTTCGTACAGGACGATGCACTCGTCGATATCTTCCTCATAAAAAAGCCAGCCTTTGCAGCCCTTTTCGCAGGATTGCGCGCCAAGAGCGTATCCGCGAGGCGACAGAAGGCGCCTCGCATATGCTTGTTCCATCATTATCCCGCCGTGTGATGCTGTCGATACGGCGATAATTCCTCTTTCCGGCATGGTATAGTTTGATTGGGCGACTCCCCATATCGTGTTTTTCCCGGCATCATCCCACTTTTGGTAAAGCTCCCAAAAATAATTGGTACTTAGCATTTTGGGGTCGTTCTTTCTTGCATTTTTCATCGAGCATAATCCTCCTTTTTGTTTTTTGAGCTTTTCTCCTCCAGCCGTCGCGAAATATAAATAAATACCTCCTTTCTTTTTCAAACACAAAAAAAGACATGAGAATAAGCTGTTCTCTGTCTTTGTTTCTGTGTTATTCTTTTTTTCTCTGCGACTCTGCAGATGGACCCTCAACTAAAGGGCGGTTTTTAAATCACGATAGATGGCTGAATCGATTATTATGCAATGATTATATAACAAAAAGCGTGAAATGTAAAGACGCCGAACCGGGAAAAGAGCGGACTATCGCGGCGGCAGGCTCGCACCTTTGTCCTGCAGACACATCTCTATATACCTGTCAAGCGAATCCCTCTCGCTCTTCCATAGCTTTCCCCCATCCCCTTTGGCTACGCCAAAACATCGGTCCATCGCTTCCCAAACCCATTCGGGGCGAACGCCGTACTTCCTAACTGCCCTGGATACGCAGTACTTGGCGGTATAGAGTCTCTCCACACGGCCCTCCTCCCACTCTTTCGTTAATAGGAATATTATACCATCGAGTCCGCACACGGACAACCAGTAGCAACGATGATTTTGTATTTGACAATAACGACTGTCGCTGCGTCCATGACGTAGCGACAGTATTATCGTCCAGCATATTCAAACCCTCGCACCTCTGCCGGTGCAGATTACGCCCCTCTCTCTTTGACACTCCCCACGGCTAAAGCCGGGGGATTCTCGGTTTGCGCATTTATACGCCCTGCAGCAATGACTGCCGCACAATAACGGCTATCAGACAGGTCCGTAGCACGGCGTAGGAGTTGGCGTCGGCAGCTCCGCATATGCCTCCGCCGTGCCCAGCAAATCGTCCAGCACTTTTGCCCATCCGTCATAGCTCTTTGCTCCGACGATGTTTGAGCAGAGGTAGCGGCCCTCATTGTCAAAGAACATGGTTGTCGGAACGGAGGATATGCCCCTAAGGATATCTCCCTTTAAGCTTTCTGATAAAACCATGTGCGGATAATTGGCGTTACACTGGCTTACTATGGCGCGTGCCGCTTCACCCATTGCGCCGTTTGCGTCATTGACGTCGCAAACTATACCCAGAATTTGCACTCCCTTGTCGGAGTATTTACTCGCCAGCGCGCCCAGCTCCGGCATTTCCCGTATGCAGGGATTACAGTAGGTCGTCCAGACATTTATCATGGTTATATCAGCACTTGCAAACAGGCTGCTGCTGTTTATCGTCGTGCCGTTCAAGGTTTGTGCAGTGAATGAGTGCTGGCTGCCGGCGCCCTTTATTGTTTTTCTGTACTGTGGAGCGGTCGTTGGTTCTATGGTGGGTTCAACAGTTGGAGCTGCGGTGGGAACGGGGGTATTCGCCGCCTGGGAATTCGACGGAAGCGGTGTGGGCGATGGCGTGGGTGACGGTGAGGCTGCCTGCACCGGGGTCGGTGATTCCGTTGCGGCGGGCTTTTTAGTTGGCTTTGGCGTCGAGGTCGGAACGGGTTCCGTGGCTTCCCCGCTGCCATCAGAGACAGACGCAACAATAGGCTCTGTGGATACCTGTGGTTCGGGGGTTATTACGGGAACCGGCTCAGAAAATCCAATCACCGTCAGATAGGAATCGTTATTCTCATCAATCAACCCGCTCTCGCTTTCCGCCGGCGCTTCTCCCGCCCCAGGCAGTTCAATCTGTACTATCTCGTCCGGAACAGCAGGCTGGCATCCCACAAGAATGATGGCGCATATGGATATGAGCAAAACCCATGCTGTAGCTTTCTTTATCATATTGATTCTTTCGTCCCCTCGCGGCACTATCGTCTTTGACGTAAAAGACGTTGATGTTTTACAAAGATTATATCATTTGCGCAATCGCATGTGAAGTCCCCATTTTCCCGTCTTTGAATATTTCCCCACTCTCCAAAAACAACAAAAAGGCTCTCCTCTTGTCGGGAGAGCCTTTGAGCATTGCGGACTCTAACGTCACTCGTCGTCCTGCTTGTCGTATTCCAGGATTATTGCGGGACGCCGCCTATTCTTTGTTAAGGCCACCGCGATGCCTCTGACGGCATAGAGAGCTATGCACAGGCATACAAGCAGCCCTGAAAAAATGGCGCAGACCGCTTCTGCTGACAGCCGCTGATACCAGCCAAAGAACAGTAGAATAAGGCATATGCCAAAGACTGTAAAGATGCTACTGACTATGGTTACGAACGCGGAAAAGCGCCGCCTGTTTTTTATACGGAAAGTTTTGCAGGTATTCATGATTTTTTCTCCCTTAATCGACTTTGTTTTTTCTAATGAACACGGGAAAGAGCTGAGTTTTGCAACGCAGCTCCTTCTATTTCTCCGTTTTTTGTTTCGTGAATCTGCGCTATGCAGATATAAGACAAACCGGCAGCAGCCTTTGGGAATGCTTCAAATTGAGCGCCCGCAGCTTCTATCGGCGTCTGTTATCATCAAAACACATCTCCTTCCATTTTTTTGAATTATGCGTGCTCAAAGTGCCGCTTTCTATCTTTTCAGATTTGCAGCGGAACAAGTCGCACGTTGCTACCATCCCAAGCTATTGAGTATGTCGTTCATTTCCTCCTCTGATAACAGCACATAGCCGTTTTCATTGGTTTCTGCAACCGGTGTAGGGGTGGGTTCGGGCCGAGTATTTGCAGAACCGTCGTTAACTACCACGACAGCCCCTTCGGGGGCGGGAGTTTCTGCGACGGCAATCACAGTCATCGGCTCTATCTCCACAGGAGTGCTTGAGGCTTGAGTGACCCAATTATCGGGCGACTCCTGCACCTGAAGACGCCAACCGCCGCTGGATACTGGTGCTTGTACAGCGCAAGACCCATCGGGGCAGTCGTCGACTTTTTGTTGCTTTTTGACCGGGTTCTTTGCTTCACCTGACTTCTTTGTGCCCTTGTCGCTTTCTTCAGCGATAGAAACGCTTTCAGAAGCTGCAGCATCAGCGGTAGAAGCCGTGTCGGAAGCAATAGAGAAATTCGGTGCGATTTCGTCTCCCGATAAAGAAGACTCTTCATCCTCAGCAATAATGCCCTGTTTTTTTGTGTTGGCCTCGGGCTCATAGCTCGCTTCCGCTGTTATGGGCCCTTTTGACATTACGCTAAAGGCAAGTATAAAGGAACCTGCAGTGAGTGAACTGCCAACGGCCATTGAGATGAGGTGGCATGCCAAACCGCTTGTGATTTCGCTTTTCATTTTGTCCTCCTTTTAATGGGTGAATTGCTTCTGTAGTTTCTTTTTTTATGTCATCGACCTATACGGTCGTTGCAGGGTTTGGAAACACAAAAAAATGGCCGAGCATTGCTGCTCCGTCATGATTTATGTTTCTGAAATCTATATAAGCACCCTAAACGGTGTTGAGGTATTCTTTTTGTTTGCACAACAAAAAGAACAATGGATGGAGAAATGACCGTGCGGCCATACGGCTGAAAAGGGATAAATAATATACATTTATTATAAACCGCATAAATAGGGTTGTCAATGGGTGCTGCCTGGTGCATTCCTATTCGTTAGCAAACAACGAAGCAGGCCATCGCATGGCAATGTTCCATACGATGACCTGCTTCGTTCCAGTATCGACTTCAATCACTCTTCTTCTGTATCCTTTTCTTTCCTACTCTGCTCAAAAAATTGAGACAGGATGCGTTCCAGTGCCATCGTTATGGTCTGCCCCTTTTCTTGGGCGTACGCTTCCAGCTCCGCAAAGACCTGACGGTCAATATAGTAATTGATATGGCGGCCATCTTTCTTTTGCCTTGGCATGGTAGCCTCCTTATTCCTGGAAGATAAAATGAAATTGATGATTGATAAGACTTGGGAAGTGACCAACAAAGTCCTCGAAAAGCTCGCCGCCATCGACTGACTTCGGCATCCTTGCCGTTTGTCCCGTTTTACTGTAGAATATAGCCAGATGAAAGGAGGAACTTTCGATGAAGGTCGTATTGTAGCCCTCGCCATTATAATTTGGGTTTTTGCCTTGACCCTCAGCTTATCCGCTTGGGTATTTGGTATCCTCGGCACAGTCTAATGTGTCCAGGTCAGATTGTGAACGCATGAGTTCACAATCTCAATATCCGGAAAGCATTGATAAAAATCTGGAGCTACTCAAATCTGTCCGTGCTGCATAAGATTGCCCCTGTCGCTATATGTATTTCTTGAAAGCCTTATTCATTTTGAGCATGACTTCGATTATCCAGTCAAACTGTACATTCCATTCGCTCTTGTTTCTGAGGGGTACGTTCTTTTCGATAACAATGCGACTTGCCTTGCGCTCCGGCATTTCTCGCCAGTCAAAGGACAAACCGGCATCGGATTCGATGACATCCTTATTATCAAAGAGGGAGTGGAACAGGTCTTTATCCTCGCTGATATACAGTTCGTTCCGTTTTTGAATTTGAGATACGACGATGTGGCAGGCAGAAGAACCCACGCTGAAGTTCATCCAATGAGCCATAGACGGCTTTCGGCGATTGAAGTTCTTTGCAAACTGTGCATTCTGGAAAGCATAATCCTGAAACGCCACCCAATAGTCATATTTCCGCTGCTGAGTTTCGCTTGCGGACTCACTCTTTTTTACTTCTTTGGTCCAATCGTTCGGCTTTTCGATGACCTCGAACTTTACAGCAGGCTCAGAAGTGCCGATGCGGTATAGTTTTATCTCGCAGAGGAAGAATCCGATTTTCTCATCGGTATGGTTGTTCAGCCATTCGATAGCGGCCTTGTGTTCCTCACGAGCGTGTTTCACTACCCAAACGATAACATCCGCCGACTTGCCGGACGCATAAGTTATCAGCTTGCCGAGGTGGTCATGGTTGGTATCCTCCAGCTGATTCTCGATGATGATTTTTCTGTCCGTACCCGTCTCGGACGCAAAGATATCGACATTGAAATCGCCCACGGATGATTCTGTTTCATCCACGGCAATATCAAGACCTATCGCATCAGCAAGGAGGGAGATGTTATCGTCCTGCGAGAGCCACGGGGTAAAGTCCAGGGCTTCATGCGGCCACACCGTCCGCAAGTCTTTTATTTCTTCAAGTCTGCTCAAATTCACCATTGCGTCATTCCTCCTCGCGTTTTACATAGGTAAGCTGAATATCGTAGCCGTGAACTTCGAGCATCTGCACAAAGGTCTTATTCACGATGGAATCGCCTTTCTTGATGAGCCGATTCACATGCTGACCCGTTGTGCCGACTTCTTCTCCGATTTTCGCCTGTGTCATATCAGCTTCGATGCACTTTACTTTGATATCGACTTCAAAATTGTTCTTGACGTAGCCGCCTCCTGCCTGTCGTCAGGCAGATTCGCGCAAAGTTTTTTATCCTCTTGCAGCAAGAAGACTCTGCCCTCGCTAATTACCCTCGCCTTTCTTCTCCTTTTCCGTTTCGATAGCTTCCAGCAAACTCGGCGCTGCTTCCTCAAGCAGTATCCGGTCAAAGTCGCTTTGGTACAGCCTGTCCTGCACAATGCGGTATTTCTCGAACTCGCTCAAAGCGTGAGCTTTGGCAAGCTCTGCGGATACCTTTCCGGCATCCTGCAAAACCTCTCTGTCCCACGCGGCGAGAAAGCCGTTGAGCCGCTTCTCCCAATCCGCCATCGTCATGGGGATGTGGCGCTCCGCCTGCATCTCAGCCATATCGAGATAGGCGGAAACGATTCGCTCAAGCTGGAGTAATTCGTTGTCCGTCAGATAATTTTTCGCAACAGTAACATCGTAGCGGTGAATTTTGCTCTTGGGAGAGCCGTCCCAGCTTGTCAGCCCCATGGCCTCTCTCTCTGCGTTCGCACGGCTGTATATGACCTCCGCAGCCGTTTGCCCGTGAACGCTGTAGTGAAGCTTGTTCTGCACTGCTGCAAAGAAACGCTGCGTTGCCTTTGCAGAGGAATCGTAGTCCAATGCGGTTGCATAGATATCCGTGATTTTCTGGTAGAATTTCCTTTCCGACAGGCGTATTTCTCGAATCTTTTCGAGTTGCTTTTCAAAATACTCCTTTGTCAGTACGGAGCCGTCATTCTTCAGCCGCTCGTCATCCATGACCCAGCCCTGAATGGTGTAATCTTTTACAATATGATTGGCCCATTTTCTAAACTGCACAGCTCGCTCGTTATTCACCTTGAAGCCAACTGAGATAATCATTTGCAGATTATAATGGTTTACTTCACGGGCAACCTGACGGGAGCCTTCCGGCTGAACTATCCGATATTTTCGGATAGTTGCCGATTGTTCCAATTCAGAATCAGAATATATTTTTTTGATATGGTCATTGATGGTTCGTACATCTACGTCATACAAGGCGGCCATCATTTTTTGCGTCAGCCAGATATTCTCGTCCTCGTAACGCATTTCAATGCTGTCCTTATCGTCTCCCGTTGAGGCAGCAAAGGTAAGGTATTCCGCAGCGGAGGAACGGACGATGCTTATTTCACACTTGTCTTTTTTCATCTAAAGTTAGGCAAGGATACACCCAGCCTCTATAGGTGGGTGAGGAGTTGCCCATCCGCCTTTCTTTGTTGATTTGTCTATGCAATCAGATAGCTGGTGCTCCTTTCGAGCGAAGAGTGCCCTCCCTCTTTATGTGGCCCTCTATATTTTTTATTATAACGCATCTTGTGCGTTTTATCAACATAATTCCACATACTTACTTACGCATAACAGCATGGGCATTCAACACAGCGCATAACACGAATTGTTCTCGCGCAAACATCAAAAAAAAGAAACTCCTGAGGGAGTTTCTTTAACGATTGCTAATTGTGATTCCACAAACTGATAATTTTGACGACCTTTTCGGCTTCGCAAACTTCGTACACCACGCGGTGCTTGATGTTTATTCGCCGGGAATAAGCACCTTTAAGATTTCCAACCAGCTTCTCATACGGAGGAGGGTTTTGGTACGGATTGGTTTTTATAATTTCAATTAGAGACTTCACCTTTCATGCAAATTCGCTGACTTTAATCGTGGAACGTCCTCAGTCGCCTTTTTTGTATAGACGATAGAGTACAATACTCTGGCATGGCACTCAAAAACAGATGCACATGGTCTATATGGCATTCCAGCGTCAAAATCTCTATCTGATTTTGCCTGCAGATTTGGGATACCGCTTCAAAGAAGCGGTATCCCAGACCATCGATGAGGAATATTTTCCGTCGATAGCGCGGGCAAAATACGAAGTGATAGTTCAGCATAGAAACTGTTGTGCCGGTACGTTTGTACTTGTTTTTTATATTTCAAAACAAAGGTCTATCGACTCTAAGCGATTTGATTAGCGAATTAGATATGAACTAATATAAACTACTTTTCGGCACTATCCATCGTTTTTTTTCATTAGATAGGCACGAATCTTTTGGGCTTATAATAACACAATGAGGAAAGTATATTGACTCTCCAACAATAACATATTCCATGGAATTATCTATTAGAGGTGGTTTTTCACCTAATAATGAATATCCGTATTGACAGAGCGTTTTAAAAGAATTCATATTTTCCTCCAGCATTTTTATTTTATACTTATGCTACATCAAAACTTTATATTCTTTTATATGCCATAGGTTAACCGCCTATGGCATTTTTTATATTTCAATTACATCATATTTATGAAACACTATCAACCCTCAAATTGAAGAGCCCGCCTAACCCACCCCTTACGGAGTGGGTTAGGCGGATTTAGTTGTCAAACGCACAGTTTACACCGTATGCCCGCAGTAGTGGCAACGCTCGTCCGTCGCATAACATATGCACTCGGTATCGTCCTGCCAGGGGTGGCAGCTGTTGATGTTGAATCGTGAGGCCATTGTGCCTTCCAGGTAGCTGCTGATGTCGCCGATGGCGGCCATATCCCAGCGAAGCGGAAGCCCATCGTCGGCATCCTCCTGTAAGGAGTGTTCGCCAACGGCTTCCCTCGCTTCTTTCGTGGCGTCAGACAGAAGGCCCGCCGGAAGCACGTTGATGTGCTCCACGGAAAGTTCATTCACAGCTGCGAGAAGAGCCTCTTTCGGCTCCTCCCCATTTATGCTGTGACCTGTGACAACCGCACAGATGAAGTCGAATACAGCGTTATCGATGCGGTCGCCGGCCTCGGTGAGGAGGTCGTCATCCTTCATAGGCTCCCTTCGGATGGTGCCATGCGTCCACGGTCCCGCGTAGGTGCCGATGCTTGGCAGACGCTCCAGCAGAGCCGCTTTCATGCCATCGAGGTACGCGCTGTAGTGCATCTTCTGAAGACCCGCCTTATTGGAGTCGTCTTTCTGCAGCAGCTCTACGGCCATGGACCAGTCATTGTCTTCGACGCCGATGTAGAACAGCTTGCTTTCAAGAATGACCCATATGTTGCGGCCAAGCCATTTGTCCTTCTCGACACGCTCAAAGCTCGGATAGCGGCGCGTAAAGTTCTCCATGAAGCACTCCAGCACATCCTCCGTCTCGTTCGAGCTGCCTTCGTCATCGAAGAGCCAATCGCCGCTGGACACCTCTTTGGCGCTGAGGTTTTTCTGGAGGATGGTATCCTCACAGTCATCCTCGCGGCGAAGCACGGTGGTATAGTCGTTGTCGATATAGAACAGGCCCTCATACGGGCCGCTTACACAAACATTGCCTTTTCCCATTTTTATGTCTCCTTTTTTATAAGTCGGTTTTATGAAGCGGGGCTGGTCGAATCTGCTCGGCAGTTCGACCTCCTTCGGCAGGGAGGCAAGAGCCTCCCCGTCGCCGTCGGTATCCCAATAGATATTGTGGATTTTCATAGCGAAACTCACATCAATCGGTGGACACATACCACCAGCCGGTGTATCTGTCCTCCTCGTGGTTTCTCTCGTCCTCCTTGGGGTCGTAGTATCCGGTATGTAGGCCAAAGGTAGTCTCACCCTGCGCGTTGTAAAGCTGCCACAGGAGGTCGCACAGCGCGTTTGCGGCCGATTCTGTCTTGCACAGAATCTGGTCTCCATCGCTCCAGACCTCGCCATCAGAATAGTCGCGGACCCGCTCACAGAGGAACGAGAATAAGTCCTTTTCATTATAGTCGTTGCAGTTCACTGAAATATCGAGTGTTTTGCTGACGTTTTCAATTTCTTCGTAGCGCCCCTTCGCGAGATAGTTGCTCACGATGAACCGCATCCGCTTGGAGCACACGCCCACATGAGCGCAACTGGCACAGTTTTTCTGCATATCAGACGTCCTCTTGCGCGGTGTAGTCCTCGCAGCCGTCGTCGCCCAGTCTCGGAGCTTTTCCGGTTACGAAAGGCAACATGCAAATGCCTTCGGGGTTAAACACGCAAAATTCCGCATCGCATTCTGTGCAGAGCTGTTTACGATATACCAAAGCGGCCAGTTCTGCCGTTCGGTCTGTACCATCGCCGTACAGGAGTGCGCCCACGCCCTTACTGTATCGTTCATCGAACCACCGCCAAATATCCATTCTGGGCGTTCCTGCAGGAAAAGAGAGAAAGATGTCTTCCATTTCTTCCGTCTCGGGGTCCATAGGGATATCTCCGAATTCGTCCCACAGCACCTCCAGAGCCTTATCCCGCTCTTCCAGTGTGGGAATGACAGAGGCTTGTCCGGAAAGCTCGGTCCGCAATCCATCCATTGGTCCGAAAGTACGGCAGGGCTTAGGTTCAAGCCTTCGTTCCTTGGCCTGCGCCATCAGTCTCTCCTGCGCTTCACACGAAGCAGCTTCCGTCTTGGTTTCCGCTTCTGTGGTCTTGGGAGAAAAAACCTTCTCTGCATCTCCTTCTTCTTCTGCTTCGATTGTGATGCTATAAGGTGCTGTGACTTCCCTGTGGTCAACCATTGCTTTTGCTAACGCAGCGGCCTCTTTCTTGCTGTTCGCCTCAACAAAAACGTTGTAGTAGCTAACTTCTCTTACGCATACGTCGTACTCCATTATTCTTTTCTCCTATTACAATAAATTTGGACATTTTTTCTCCGTTTTTTGGATAAACACATTCCCGCTGTTATGCGTTCCTCTCCCGCAACGAGGCGGATAAGTAACAGCAGCGGGAATCTTTCTTGTATGCATGCCGTAGCTTGCGTTTTTCTGTTTGTAAAATTATGTGGTTTTTGCAACGCCCTCCCATTCTAATTGGTTTTTTCCATCAAGCCAGTCGCGGATATAGTCGAGTGGCATCTCCTCGATGCGCTTAATGAAGTCTTCTGCTGTTATCATCAGGTAGCCGGAACCTTCGTTGTAGTATATGGCATCATCTGCATATTTTCTGAGCCATCCGTACTTAGGGTGTTCCTTAAAAAAATTGATTTTAGAGTTGAACAGCGCATACCTGCTTTCTCTCCATTTTTCTATCACCCGACCCTTCGGGAAAGGATATCGAATGTCACTTTTCATGAAATAAATGGCTGTTGATACCCGTGTATTTGGCCACGGGCGAAAACAGCCGTCCTCCTTTCGATTAAGTAATTTTGGGGCAGCCTCAGCGATTCTGAGGACTGCAAGAGAGGCGGACGCTTAACCACTTTTTTTGACCTTATCAGATTCCCAAGAGCTTCGATGTGCTTAACAACACACCGGGAGGGTCTATGGAAAGTTCTATCTCTATCTGAGTTTTATATCTAATAGAATCGTCATCGCCGTCCCACTCTTCTTCAATATCGTTGTAGTCATCGCCTATCCGCTTGAAGCTATATTTCTCCAAATTCTGATAGAAACGAGTTATAAACCGGACTCCCTCAAACGAGCCATACCATTTTACCGAAATCCAATTGAACGTGATAAACTCATTCTGGTCTACGGCGTATCCGGAATTGGGTCCGCCTTTTTTTCCCATTCCTGCGGCGGATAGCACGCGGGAAATCCTATACTGGCTTCTACAAATCGCTTAAGTTCTTGAGCAGGTCCTGATACTGTCAGTTTGTTCATACACCAATTTGGCATGTTTTTTTCTTCCTTTCTTTTTTGTTTTTGGTGATTTATCTATGTGAACGCAAAAAAGGCACCGTCCGAAGACCGTGTCCTGCGTTGTTTTATATATTCGGTTATGCCCTCATAGTCGTTTCAAAGGCGCAAGGTTCGTCCCCGTTATATAACGGGATGAACAAAGGTAGATGATGCGGCTGAAAAAATGATATTTAACACATATATATTACCACATTTTTGTCGACAGAGCAATAACTTCCGGCCGCGCATGGATATTTATGTCTGTTTTTTGCTTTTCCACATTCCCACACCACAAGAATATAACAATTTTCTGCTTCAGGCTGCCGCAATCCAATCGGCCTTAGCCGGTGGGAGCGCGGCAGCCTGATTTCAAAAGAGGGGTTACATTAATCCCCGTACAGCGAGGTTACTCCCCCGTTCGAAGATGCGCCTCCCTCCGATTGAGGCTCCGACTGTATGGGCTGCAGATAGCCGTTGTCGCCAACCAAAGTGGGTGCATCCTGTGCGTACAGATTAGCGGCATAGTTAGACCGCAACATATCATAATAGCTTTCCCATAATGAGAGCGACAGAACATATCCAGTGGAAACGCGCCCCTCGAAGAAATAAGGGCGGCCGTCTTTTTGGTATGTGTTGTCTATGTATCCCATCAGTTCTTCCATGGTCATATTGGGCTGGTTGTAAAGCTGCCGGGTTGTATCGGGGTCATAATACGGCATGCGGCAGTTTTTATCCAGCACAAAGGTTAGATTTTCTTTGTATCCCTCCCCCACTTTGAACACATACTTAGTGTATGGAGTCCCGAAAGCATTTATTGCCTCAGTAGCCTCGTAATACTCATTGAGGATTCCAACATTTATGTATGTGTACCCATCCTTCTCGTACAGCTTGAATATATCGAAGTGCAGTTTGTCGGTCCGTTCGTCGATTCCCTCGGGTTTGCCGTCTTTCGGCGGCTCCGTTGCAACAGAGGAAACCTCCTCGGGGTTAGTGGATGAAAGGGGCGTCGAAGGCAGCTCCGCTTCCCCACCCGGAATCAGCATATCGGGCTGAGACTCTAACCCTCCTGTTCCAGAATCCTGAAGGACTTCTGCTGCCGGAGCAGGAGTAGACAGAGTTACAGAGCCTAACGAGGAATCAGAAGCGGGCTTCTTTCTACAGCCGACCGCTGTCGCGCCAAGCCCCAGAAGAAGGAGTGCAATAATAATGTGGGTGGTAACGCTTTTTCGCAACATATGAGCTATTCATCCTTTCCGTATGTCTTGAGTACGGCGAAATTGACAAGCGACGACATAGAGCAGTTCGCCGCCTCGCTCTCTTTTTCAAGCAGTTCCCATGCGGCAGGTGCGATAGAAAATGTTCTTTTCCTGCTATCGATAGACAATATAAAGGAATCCAATTCAAGTAAAACCTCATCTATCGTGTTGGGGATAACACCCGCAGAGGGAACATGGATTCGTAACCATTCGATGGCGGATTCTCTTGTGAGCGGTATAATGCGTTGCTCTTCTGACTGTCCTTTTACTCCCGTACTCGTATAAAGAAAAATGACTTTGTTTCGCGTTCCTACGCACAAAGACTCTTCACGATACGAATGCTCATCCGGGTTCGCTCCGTTTGTCCAGCGGTACAATGTTTTAGCGGTTGCCGTGTTGTAGCGCTTTGATTTTATTGTTTTTTTCACGGATATATAACTCCCCTCTTGCTGGGATTTAGGCTTTTCAAAAACACTTACAAATATATGATAGCACATACATTTTTGTATTACAAGAACTCGAGTCGCATAAGACAACTGTTTTCTTAACTTATTACCACCAAAAAAGAGCGCACCATCGGTGCGCTCTTATACCCTATGTTTTACGTCCTTGATTGGATGGTTTTAATATTACACCAGAAGTCATCTTCGGAAAAATTTGTTCCAGCATAATACTCAAACAACACCTCATCCGGGATAGTATCCGCCGCTTCTGCCGAATCACTCCAATATGTGAGGGTTCCCGCGCCTTCGTTGACTTCACAAACATAGTTTTGCTTGAGCTCATCTAACTCGTCGCGAGTTAAGTCTTGAACTGCACGCAGCATTCCGCTTTCTCCTTTCTTTGCCGATTTGATTTACCCCTGCCCCTTGCGGGGCGGGGGATTAGCGATTAAAGATTAAATACAGAAGCCCAGCGCCACGCCACGCGAGGCATAGGCAATGTCAATGCTCGCGCTCCCAGACGCGTTGACCATACAGAAGGAGATGGAGCTGTCGACACTCGCGGAGCGTAGCCAAACACGACAAGCGGAACCATTTTTATCATATGCAACTCTGTCCTTGCGTGTTGCAAATGCCTCATACCGCTTACCATCTTCATCAGGCGAATAAATGGCACTGCCAAACATTTCGCTTTCGGAAAACACCCACAGCTTGCGATACATAACCTTAATACTACCAGCATACGTTACATATGCTTTCGCCACTTTGCGCACATAAGGCAATATTGATTCAGGAATCCAACTTTGGGGAGACTCTATAAGAGATTGGTCTAATTCTGATGCTGTGTAACCATCAATGGGATAAGAACCGGAATTTATACACCTCTTTTTTAGATGGTCTACCTGTCTAAGCGTTATAGTGTTACGGCGCTCAGTATAGACGTCTATATCGTGACCTATGCCCACAATCTCAAATGTAATGCCATCCACTACAATAGTGTCGTGTACATTGTAATAATCTTTTGCTTCTCCTGCCTTAGAAATACGGGACATTCTCGCTATTTCGCTCTCAACAGGTGTAATACCCAACTGCCGCATCTGTTCGTCAGTCAATTCCGTTTTCTTACCATTGATGCAACGATAATTTTCAAACATAGTTCGTTCCTTTCCGAAATAATTCTCATTTCCTTGTGGATTTAGTATTCACTGGGCCAAAGTTCGCGAATATGGGATTGCTTTGCCGCTTTTCAGCATAGAAATAACTTTCACAGCCAGAGTGTCATCGGATACAAACTGGTTGGAACCGTTCTTCAGCCTATTGCTGGAGAAATCTTTTGTGTTATTAGCATAGCGGCACATGGATTTGTCGGAAATCGGTCCAAGGCAGGAATGCTCTGTGCTTACATAGACGCAGCTCTCGCCGCAGGTCACGAAACCGGAGCATCCGCGTTTCTGTCCGTTGACAGATATATCTTTCAATTTTACTGAAATTTCCATCCCGTGCCGTTTGGCCTGAACGGAAAGGCGCTTCCTCAGATTAGAAGACAATAACATCGCTCACACCTCCTGCCCTGTATGGGAAGGCTCCGGCGCCTGGGCGTTGCTCGGCAACGACTGATTTTTGATATCAATAACGACGCCATTTTCTATCGCCATATCATAATACATGGTTTCCCTCGCCTGTGACTCCCAACAGTATGCCAATGCCTTTATCCGCTTGAAAACCCTGTCCTCTGCAGCAGCACTGCGCCGTCTCAGGGTTTTTAGTTCTTCCAAAGTCAACCCCATGCATGCCGGCGTGTTTGTATCTCCGCCACAGTATACCCAATGCTCGACTTTCAGAGAGCTTCCCGCATGTAGTTCATCAAGCTCGCTTGACTGAGCACAGCGCTCTCTTTCAGCAATCTCTGTCTGCGTATCGCGTACAATTGATGCGTGACGAAATATGGACTTTTCCACTACATCCCACCAATCGAAAAGGTTATGTTGATTATGCGACGCACGTATAACATCCTCGCTTACGTCTGCGACTAAACTCATTTCGGCCTCCTCATCGGCTACGATGATTTCTTTATTTCCTTCAAGGTTGCCTGCGTAAAAAGCGATTCGGATGACTTCTTCAACGGAAAGCTTCTTTTCTTCCAAGTACGTACATATTTTATCTATCCCGGTTCGTTTCATTTTTCAATCCTCCTGTTAGAATTTCTTAATCGGTTGTTGCTTTATGCTTAGGGAACTACTCGGCAATAAATTGCCGAGTTTTCCCGCTTACGATTTTATAAAACTCGCTCCTTATTAGGCTTATCTCCCATCATCAGGACAGCCCATCGACAAAATTCCACTCAGCATTGTAGCGGAACTCGGCACTCAGAATCCCATCTAAAAGTTCGTCGATGTATTCCTCATCGTCTCGGTCTGTCGGTATGGGAATAATCATCTCAAACTCCGGGGAAAAGGAGGATGGTTTTATCCAAATTGTTCTTTTCACTATATCGGGAACCTCCTTATCACATGTCGGACAGCACCCGGCAGGTTTTACGTTGGCATTGGGTGTATCGCACCCATCGAGGCAGTGCAATGCTACTTTGCTTATAGCACACATCTCTTTTACCGTGACCTTACCAGCTTCAACAGGGACAGCAATTATCACTTCCCACTGACAAAAGGGAGAGCGTACGTCCTCAGGGAATAACACATCGACCGTACGCACTACTTCTTTGCTATCGCGCAAGTCTTGTTCCAAACGCCTCGCAAAAGCTACGCTCTCTTCCCTTAGCTCGGTGCTTCTTTTTCCGTCGTCAGGCAGGTCGCCGAACTCTGCTATAAGCAACAGGCACGGCACACCATCGACCAGAGCAATGTAGCAGGGAAATCCATAGCCTGCAGACCACGCGGCTTCATATGCCCTGCGCAAAGCTTCCGGTATTCGTTCACTGTCGATATCCAGGGTGACCAGCCCTGCCGATGAGTAAGGGTTCTCCAAGCTCAAGTCCGGCTTCCCGTCTTTTGTATGGAAATCCCAGCAGAACACCTCCCCCACTGCGTTACAGAAATACACTACGTCGTCTTCTCGTATGATTTTAAACATTTTTTGCCCTCCTTTTTTTGTTTATGTGTTAGTTATGAAGTGTTCAGCTGCGGCATGGAGCCGCGCAACGGATTTCTCTCCCAGAAAATCAGCAAATTCCTGGAACGTCTTACCCGCTGCGTCAAGTACTATGCCGCCTATCACAATCCAGTCTTTTTCTTCTATAGCTCGCTTGATAACGCTGATAATGTCGCATATATCTGCATCTAACTGTAGCCGTTCTACTAAAGGCAGGTTCATCAACTCCGTGAGGAATGTACGATAAGCGGAACTCTGCTCGAAGGCTGTCAGCATTTCCTGTGCGATATATCGCATCCGTTCAGCGTATGCCTGGAATCCAGGTTCAATTTCGGGCGGGATTGCCCGGCACATGACCTCCGGGGGTTTGATTTCCTGTCCTTCAGGAAGGAAACTCACTTGCTCCTTTCGTTTCGTATACAGCTCAGTTAACCGGCTCTTTGTCTCTATTATTTGCTTTCTCAGCCAATTCAATTTTTCATCAGCATTGAATCCGTCGCTGGGTCCATACACATAGGTGTCGAGCCAATTGTTATACAGCGTCTGCAGCTGTTTGAGCTTGAGGTTGTATTCGCGCTCTTCTCTCTCCTTCTTTTTTTCTTTTCTGTTGTCTCTGTTCATCTAAAGTTGGGCAAGGATACACCCAGCCCCTATAGGTGGGTGAGGACTTGCCAGTCTCCTTTCTTTGTTGATTTGTTTATCCGGTTCTTTTGATTTTTGATGCGGCTGATGTTATCGGACCCCGTATCGGGAAGGCTATGCAAAGGGGAATTCACCCCCGTAGCAGTCTACGAGAAAATCTTCGTAGTCATCGCAGTTCTGCGGTGTGTCCGAAATATCTTCATGCACCATGTTGTTATTCTGGCTTTCCACAGCGGACTGAGGGGTAGCCGTAGGCGCCTGTGTGGTATCAGGTTCCTGGTCACATGCCGCAGCCGTCGTCTTTTCTTTCTTTTTTTTGATGTTCAGGAATTCTAAAAATTCGTTGGTGTGAAATTCCGTGACCCGAACTGTGTTGCCAGTCTTCTGGTCCCTGAACTCGGAAACCTGAGCCCTGGAGTTTTTCACTCCTATTAGGTCTCCCTTAGAAAGCCAATCTACAGCCCTTTTTGCGGGTTCGCCCCAAATGACGAATCTCAGGAAATCGGTATTATCCTTCCCGTACCCACGCTCGACCGCCAAAGTGAATCGAACATACGATACGCCGGAAGGCGTTGACTTGAGCTCGGGGTCTTTTGTAAGTCGTCCGGTAAACGTACAGATGTTCATAGCTTTTTCTCCTTTTTATTTTTTTGTCTTTGCGATATGTGCTTGCTCTTTCTTCCTCTACGACAGATGGCAAAAGCCGTCCTCATAGCGCTATTGAGTGTCTTGAAGGTACTCGCTCATCTCCTTTCGCTTTTCTTTTGTGTGGTACATATCTATAAGAATAAACAAAAAAGACATTTTCACAAAAAGCCGAAGAATGTCTCTCGTTGTTGACTTATGATTGTTCCTCCAGGAGCGGAGGATATAATAATCCTGTAATAGATTCAAAAAAGAATAGATGGCTGAAGCACATTATTTAATATGATAATTATAGCACGAAGACAATGTTTGCGCAATCCCTCTTACAACACGGAAGAACGGGTTAACTACTCGGCAATCGAATTACCAGAGGCTCCGGCTTGCCAAATTGTGGGGTAAAGTCTCTTGCTTTAGCTGTGGGAAGTGTCACTTTCCTGAAATTTTCCGTAGAGCCTGCGTTTTCAAATTGCCATACACGTTCTCCATAAGCAACAATAATTCCTTTTCGGGTTCCTCTTGGTATCCCGGGAAGAATGTCTTCGCTGTTCCGGGATGGAATTGAGTTTTATCTGTTGTCACCTGCGCCAATATGGCGTACTCATCTTCTCCCCTTCCCGGCTGCAATGAAAGACTCGCCATAATTCGAGCAGCTTCCGTGCAGCTTCCGTTCTCAAAACGTGCCAGGCATGCCGGAGATGTGATGATTTTTCC
>OHDE01000342.1_pt1 | contig 19150 bp, 17 predicted proteins | sample 1566931 | NCBI WGS metagenome assembly OHDE01 (sample SAMEA3879591, study PRJEB24766) | human gut metagenome | biome: human-associated habitat; feature: feces | place: USA | collected 1985/1987 | reverse complement strand
CTGATGGGTACCGCCCCGCTTTTATCTTCATCCGGACCGATAGGACCGTCGCCGGCGCCGCTTCCCGTCGGACCGCCCGCACCGCCGCTTCCCATGGGCTGGCCGCCCGGACCGGTTTTCCCGGTCGCTCCCCCGCCCCGGGCTGGCCGGGCCGCTCGATTTTTTCCGCCCCCCGGACCGGCCGTGCACCTCAACACCGCAGGCCCCGGCAGCAGCCGGATCAGTCGCGCGCCAGAAGCCCTCGCGTGATGCCCCACCGCATGCGCAGCAGCCACAGCGAGCGGCGCGGAGTAAGCGTACAGGCAAGCAGCAGCGAGGCGCACCACTTGCCCGCCTCAACCAGGAGCGCCTTCGCATAGCGCCCGTGCATCTTCGCCCGCTGGCGCTGGCTCTCGCCCACGTGGTAGCTCAGGCGCCGGAAGTAGTCGGACGTCAGCTTCGACGAGGGGATAATGTGCCACATCACCGCTCCTGGTACGTACCACAGGCGGATGCCGCCCGCGCGCAGCCGCTCGAAGAAATCGCTCTCCTCGCCGCCCACCAGCTTGCCGCCCACGCGGCCCAGCGTGACGTCGAAGGCGCCGAAGCGCTCGACGATACGGCGGCGGATGGCCATGTTGCCGCCGCCGGGAATCCGCGACGCGGGGAATTCGCACACCGCATCGCCCAGGTCGAGCGGATTGGCAATCGGCCGCTCGGTGAGCGGCGAGAGCCAGTCGGGCCGCCCCGAAGGGTATTCGGGAATGATTTTCCCGCCGGCCGCCTCGGCCCCGGGCCATGCGTCGAAGAAGGCGATGTAGGCCCGCACGAAGCCCGCATTGATGCGCTCGTCGTCGTCGATGACGGCAATCAGTTCGCCCGTCGACTCGGCGATGCCGCGGTTGCGGGCATGCGAAAGGCCCTGATTGCGTTCGGTAACCATGCGCAGGTTGAACTCCGCGTGGCGCGCCGCAAATTCGGCAAAGCGCGCCTCGGTGTCGTCCGTCGAGTTGTTGTTGACCACCACGCACTCCCATTCCCCGGCCGGCGCATCCTGCGCAACGACCGACTCGAGTGCCCGCAGCATCTGTCCCGCGCGGTTGTAGGTGGCGATTATGAGGGAAAGTCGAATCATCGCGTAAATGTACGCAAAATCCGGCAAAATAGGTTATCTTTGCACAAAAGTATTATTTTGAAACTCATACCATGCAGAAACTCATCCAACGCATCCTTTTGCCGCTTCTTGCGCTGACGCTCGGCGTCACGACGCTCCACGCCCAGGAGGTAGGCTGGACGGGCTCGGTCGAGCCGCTCGGCGGAGCGGAGTACGAGCTCCGCTTCGAGGCCGCCATCCCCTCGGGCTTCCACATGTACGATATGGGTCCCTACGAAGGGGGCCCCAACCCCACGGTCATCACGCTGAGCCCCGAGGCAGGGGTCGAGCTGGTCGGCAGCGTCGAGCAGCGCACGAAACCCCACCGCTACTTCGACCAGATGTTCGGCATGGAAATCGGCACCTTCTCGGGCAAGGCCCTCTTCACGCAGCGCGTGCGCCTCACCGCAGCGCAGGCCAAGGTGCGGGCTGCCATCGAGTGGATGATTTGCGACGACAAGAGCTGCATGCCCCCCTCGGATACGGAGCTGACGCTCGTGGTCGGCGCTGCCGACGCTCAGGGTGGGGCAGCCGAGGCGACGGCCGCCCCGGCAGGCGGTGAAAGCGTCGCAACCCCGGCCGCCGCAACAGAGCGCGTGAGCGACACGGCCGCAACCTCCGGGAGCGTCGCCGGTGCCTCTGAAACAACCGCCGGTGCCGAAACCGCCGCAGCTCCGGCCAAGGATGCCGCCGGCAGCGGCTCGCTCTGGTCGCTCATCATCGAAGCGATTCTCTGGGGCTTTGCCGCACTGCTCACCCCCTGTGTCTTCCCCATGGTGCCGATGACCGTCTCGTTCTTCATGAAGAGCTCCGGGAAGCCGGCACTCGGACGCTTCCGCGCCGGCATGTACGGCTTCTTCATCGTAGCGCTCTACACGCTGCCCATCGCCGCCATCATCGTCATCACGCGCCTGGTGGGCGGCGACGCCGTCACGGCCGACATCTTCAACTGGCTGGCCACGCACTGGCTGCCCAACCTCATCTTCTTCGCCGTCTTCATGCTCTTCGCCGCCTCGTTCTTCGGAGCCTTCGAAATCACGATGCCCTCGTGGATGGTCAACAAGAGCGACTCGAAGGCCGACTCGAAGGGGCTGGCCGGCATCTTCTTCATGGCGCTGACGCTCGTGCTGGTCTCCTTCTCGTGCACGGGCCCCATCGTCGGCTCGGTACTCATCAAATCGACCGCCGGCGAGTTCTGGAGCCCGATTGTCACCATGCTGGCCTTCTCGCTCGCCTTTGCCCTCCCCTTCACCCTCTTCGCCTTCTTCCCCTCGATGCTCAAGAAGCTCCCCAAGAGCGGCGGCTGGCTCAACTCGGTGAAGGTCGTGCTGGGATTCGTCGAGGTGGCGCTCGGCTTCAAGTTCCTCTCCGTAGCCGACCAGACCTACCACTGGGGGCTGCTCGACCGTGAGGTCTACCTGGCCATCTGGATTGTGGTCTTCGCCATGCTGGGCTTCTACCTGCTGGGCAAGCTGCGCTTCGCCCACGACGACGAGGTGCAGCATGTCGGCGTGGGACGGCTGGCGCTCGCCATCGCCGTCTTCACGTTCGTCGTCTACCTCATCCCCGGCATGTGGGGCGCCCCGCTCAAGGCGCTCTCGGGCTACCTGCCGCCGCTGACAACCCAGGACTTCGTCCTCGGACAGACAACCGCGGCAGGAGCTTCCGTATCGGCAACGGCGCCCCTCAGGACCGTCGACGGCAAGGCGCCCAAGTACAGCGACGTGCTCCATCTGCCCCACGGGCTCGAGGGATTCTTCGACCTGAAGGAGGCCGAGGCCTACGCCGCCCGCGCCGGCAAGCCGCTCTTCATCGACTTCACGGGCCACGGCTGCGTCAACTGCCGCGAGATGGAGGCCCGCGTCTGGTCCGACCCCCGCGTGCTGGAGCTGCTGCGCAACGACTACGTCATCTGCGCCCTCTACTCCGACGACAAGATGGAGCTTCCCGAGAGCGAGTGGGTCACCACCGAATCGGGCAAGGTGCTGCGCAGCCTGGGCAAAATCAATGCGCACTATGCGCTGAAGACCTTCGGGATCAACGCGCAGCCCTACTACGTGCTGCAGGGTCGCAACGGGCACATGCTGGTCGAGCCGCGCGGCTATGACCTCGATGTCGAGGCCTTCGTCGACTTCCTCCGCCGCGGCGTCGAAGCCTACCGGGCCGAGGAGCAGGGCCGATAGCATCCACAACGCCCCGCACCCGCTCCATACTTCACCCAACGCCACCACAAGAGCCTCTGCCTCAAGGCAGAGGCTCTTTCTCTTGTACCTTTTCCCGGAGTGCGGATTATCCTCAAGGAGCTCCTCGTTTTCGGGTCAAAACTATTGTTATTCAAAAAACAATTTCTATATTTGTGAAAGGAGCTCCGAAAAGGACCAACCGGACGGCCCTCCGGAGCATCCATGAACCCAACCCTTTCACCCATCATCTAACCCTTAAAACCCCATCACATGAAAAGCATCTGGTTCCGGACGCTTGCGGCAACGGCTCTTCTGACGCTGTCGCTCGGCTGTTCGTCGGAGCAGGAGACTCCGCCCCCGCAGCCCGAATTTCCCGAAGTCAAGGTCGACATCACCGAAGTGACGGTCGGCTATCTGCGCACGACGGCCGAGCCCAACATCAAGGTCTCGCGCTACGCCCTGATTCTTGCCGCCCAGAACATCTGGGAGATGCAGCTCGAGACCCACGGCACCGAGGCCGCCACGGTCGAATACCTCATGGAGAACGACCCTGCGTGCATCTACACCGAGACGGTCGAGAGGCTGCTCATCCCGCTCAACGGTTCGCTCGACTTCGACTACTGGCTCGTCTGCGCCGTGATGGACGAGAGCGGCGCACTCTACTCCATCGAGAAGCTGCCCGTACGTTCGCCCTCCTACACCGAGAACGCCCCCGAGGCGACGATGACCATCGAGGTTGGCGAGCTCACCCCGACCACCGCCCGGCTGATACATACACCCGACGCCAACACGGTCGGATACTACACCCTCATCTACACTCGGGAGCGTTACGAGGAGATGCTCAACACGGCCCGCACCGACCCCTCCATCGCGGAAATCTACCCCAATCCGGAGGATTACGTCGTCTACTTCCTGCGCTGGGAGGGATGGCGCTGGTTCGAGCGTGAGGACAACATCTGGCAGGAGCTCACACCCGGCACGGAGTACATGGCCGTCGGGGCTCCCTTCAACGTCAACGGCTTCGAGCAGGGTGCCGGCAGACTGGCCACGGCGTCGTTCACCACTCCGCAGCAGTAACACCGCACGGCGGCCGGCGGTCGGAACCTCGACCGGTCGGAACACGGCAAGACGCAAGCGGGCGGCCCTCCACGCATGGAGAGCCGCCCGTCAACGTTCCGAAAAGAGATCGAGGAGGGTCACTTGACCGCCTCGGGATGCTTCTCGTCGAAGGCCTCGCGGAGCTCCTGCTCCTTGCACTCGCGTTCACGCTCCGTCGGGGCCTCGCCCTCGCGGACGATGTGGTGGATGTTGCGTTCAAAGTTGCGCTCGCAGGGGTCGCAGGGCTGCTGTTTGTTCTCTTGCTTGTTCATACGTTCGCTGTTTTGGTGGTTAACACCGTAGGCCGTGCAAATTCTGGGCCGAAGAGTTCGGAAGCTCCGCCCTGACCACTAAAACCGCACAACTCCACCCCACAGGGAGCGGCAGGGGCTGCCCTGCGGCGCCACACGTCCGCCCCTGCTGCCGGTCGGCAGCTCCGCAGCCGGGTTATTTCCCGCCTCCGAACATTGCGGCCTCGAGCTCGAGCACCCGCGTCGCATCGAAATAGATGACCGAGTCGGGGTAGAGCCTGTTGCCCTTTCCGAGCTCGAAGACATCGCAGCAGTCGACGAGCGACTGGCGTCCGAATGCATCCAGCTCGAGGTAGTGGCCCATGAAGAGATACTCGTCGGCGATTTTGGTCACGTGGAAGGGGTGCTCCTCGCTGCCGTAACCCGTTGCCGCTATCGTATCGAGCAGACGGATGGCCCGGGAGTAGTAGCCCTGACCCTCCTCGTGAGCGTGCGACTCGTCGCCCGCCTCACGCATGTTGGCTATGGCATAGGCCGCCCGGATGAGTGCCTTAATGTTGACGGGATTGACGGCGAGCACCTTCTCGGCCTGCGCCAGCGCTTCGGCATAGTTCTCCTCCGAATAGGCCTGGTCCATCGCATGCACCAGACGCTCCTCGCTGTCGTTGGTCAGCAGCGACTGCCCGAAGTAGGCGATGATTTGGTCGGGATAGGTCAGCGTCGTGTCGCGCTGCGGTGTGGAGATTCTCCGCACCAGTTCACGGACCCGCTCGGGCTCCTCCTTCACCAGGGTCTTGAGCTCTTTCCAGTCCACAGGATGAATCTGATACTGATACTGCGCCGTGGCGCACAGGCTGCACAGAAGTGCCAGCACCGACAAGATAGCGGCTTTGATGTTCATAAGGGGTATTTTTTGAAGGGAATCATCGTCCATTGGCCCTCTCCGCCGGACGGAATGCACCGCCGCAGCGGCTCCGGAGCCGCCTGCTGCCGGCGACGGAGCTCCGCGGAAACGAAGCCGGAAGCCGGACGGCGACATCCGGTTCGGGCGGGCCGGATGGTTAAATATACGAATAATCGGCTGCAAATGCAACCCGTGCAGACGGCAACCGGGCTTCGGAACGGACCAGCGGGGCAAAAAATCCGGAAACGGACGAACAATCCGGAGGAAACGGCAAAAAAAAGACGGACAACCCGTTTGAGTTGTCCGTCGTGGTAGCGGGAGGAGGACTCGAACCTCCGGCCTTTGGGTTATGAGCCCAACGAGCTACCAACTGCTCCATCCCGCGATATATCTTTGAGTGTAGAACTATCGCCTTTGCGACTGCAAAGATAAGGCAAAAATACGGCTTTGCCAAATATTTTTTAAATATTTTTCAGAAAAGCTCCGCGCAGCGCTATGAATCAGCCGCTTGCGGGGTGGAACTCCGCCGTCCCCGCACGGATTCTGCGGGTCCGAAACCAGCCACGAGAGTCCGAACCGCCCCCAAGCACCGAAAATTACATCGCGCTCCGGCACCCAGGGGCCCCGACACCCACGCTCCCCGGCATCCCGACGCCTCGGCTCCCTGGCCCCTGGCAGGGCGTCTCCGCCCGGCTGGCTGTCTCAGCACGATCCCTCCCGGAACCTCGGCCACGCGTCGCCGACGGCTACTGCATGCTGGCAGCCACCACCTCGGCAAGGTCCTTCACCTCGTGACGCGTACCGCGTACCAGCGCCTTCTTGCAGAGCGGACAGGCGGTGACAATCACCTCGGCGCCCGTCGCCTCCAACTCGCCCGTGACCGAGCGTGCAATCTGCAGCTGCTGGCCGTCCGAGATGGCCAGATTGGCCACCGAGGAGCCGCAGCAGAGGGCATTCTCGCGCGTCTGGGCCGGTTCGAGCAACTCGCCCACCGCCTCGATGACGGCACGCGGCTCGTCGTAGATGCCGCTGCCGCGCCCCAGTTCGCAGGGGTCGTGGTAGGTATAGCGCGTGGCACCGTGCTTGACCTGCAGGCGCCCGGCGCGCATCAGGCGGAGGATATACTCCGAATGGTGCAGCACCTCGATGCCGTCGAGCGCATAATCCTCGCGGAAGACCTTCAGACAAATCGGGCACGAGGTGACCAGCGTCGTGATGCCGTGCTTGCGGAAGAGCTCCGTATTGTACTGCATCATCTTGCGCGCCGAGTCGGTCTCGCCCGCCAGCTTGAGCGGACGGCCGCAGCAGACGCCGCCCTCGCGGTCGGCCCACCACACCTCCTCGCCCGCAGCGCGGAAGAGCTGCTCCATGGCCGTGAGCGTACGGGGCGTGAGCAGCGTCATGCAGCCGGCGAAGTAGCCCACCTTGCCCTCGCCCTGCGAGCGGTCAAGCCCCTTGAGGTAGCCGTAGCGCCGCTCGTCGGGCACGTTGCGCATCTTGTCGCGCGAGTTGAGCCGCAGCGTATTGAGGTCGATGTCCACGGGGCACTTCTCGACGCAGCGGCCGCACATGAGGCAGTTGTCGGCCGTGGCCAGCCGCAGCGTATGGTAGCGGCGGTCGCGCAGGAAGTAGACCGACTGCACGTCGTTGATGCCCAGCACGCTCTGCAGCTGGCAGGGGTCGATGCAGATGCCGCAGCGCGAGCAGGCCTCGACCTGGAAGTGGTCGTAGGAGGACTCCTTCTCGGTCGAGCGGAGGCGGTAGCGGCGCAGGAAGATGAGCGGAATCTCGGTAAAGATGTGCATGTAGCGCGAGAAGGGGAGCGCCACGAAGAAGACACCGAGGCACGAGGAGTAGAACCACCAGGCCACCGATTCGAGCGTCATGAGCGTGAGCATCTCGACATGGGCGGCCAGCCAGCTGCCCAGACCGCCCGTGAGGAAGCCACCGCCGCCGTAGATGGCGCTGGTGACGCTCTCGGCCACCAGTCGGGCCGGGAAGATGAACCACAGCGCCGAGAGGGCCACGCGGTCACCCAGAACATGGTGCGTCGTGCGGCGCATGCCCATGGCCTTCGAGTAGAAGCGCTTGCCCCAGGCCAGCGCCACGCCCGAGAGGACGAAGAGCAGCAGCAGGTCCATCACGAAGTCGAAGAAGGGCTTGTGCTCGAGCCCCGTGGCGAAGTACTTGAAAAAGACGTGGCCCTGCAGCGGCACCCAGCGTAGCCCGAGGTACGAAAGCGTCTCAAGCCACCCGACCGCAATGAGGAGGAACCACCCGAAGGCGAGCGACATGTGCATGTAGCCCAGCAGGGGGTTCACCCGGAAGATGCGCCGGTGGAGCAGCGACTCGCTCACCACCTCGCCCAGAGCTTCCAGCGTCCGGCGTGTGGGGATTCCCTTCAGAATGAGCATCTTGTCGGCACGCGGCAGTCGGTAGAGCCACGTACCCCACTTCCAGAGCAGCACGGCGAACATCAGCGCCGCGCCCACGATGAAGGGGATGCAGAATGGTGCGTAGAATGTCATATCCAAAAACTCTCCATGCCGCCCCCGCGCCGGGGTGCGGCTCCGTAGGGCGCTCCGCTCAGAAGTCGCCCAGTTTGCGTTTAATCAGCAGGACCACGCCCCGCGTATTGATGCCGCGCGGGCAGACCAGCCGGCATTTGCCGCAGAGCATGCACTTGTTCATCTCCTCGTAGGCGCCCTGGTACTCGCCGCGCCGCACGAGGGTGTGGACCTTGCGGAAATTGAACTGCGTCAGGTTGCCGGCCGTGCAGATGGCCGTGCAGGCCCCGCAGCCGATGCAGGTCTGCAGCTCGGGCATCTCGCGCAGAATCTCGTCGCTCTTGCGCAGGTTGTTGCGGTCGAGGTCGATGGCACGGGGCTTCGAAATCGTATATCCGAAATTGATGGTTGCCATAAGCGTCAGACTCTGAGGTATTCCATGGCGGCATCGGCTGCCACCGTGCCTTCGTTGAGGGTCTCGCCGATGTTCTTGGGGGCCGTGATGCAGCCCGCATAGAAGATGCCCTCGACGTTGCTGCGGGCGTTGCCCAGGAACATGTCGTGGGGCTCCATGAAGCCGCTCGGAGCGCGCTTCAGACCGGCCTGCTCGGCGAAGGGTGCGTTCGAGTCGTTGGCCCGCATGCCGATGAGCAGCACCAGCATGTCGACGCTCATGCGCAGCGGACGCCCCGTGAGCGTATCCTCGGCCTTGATTTGAATCCGGTTGTCGATGGTCGGGCTCGCCTCCGAGATGCGGCCGCGCACGAAGTGGATGTTGTAGCGCTGCTGCGCCTCGCGGTACATCTCCTCGTAGCCGGGGCCGAACATGCGGATATCCATGTAGAAGTTGAAGACGTCGGCCTCGGGGAAGAGGCGCTTCATCTCGATGGCCTGCTTGACGCCCGTGATGCAGCAGACGCGCGAGCAGTGCTGCTGGCACACCTTCTCGTCGCGCGAACCGACGCAGTGCAGGAAGGCAATCCGCTTCGGGCGCGAACCGTCGGCGCAGGCCACGCGCCCCTCGGCGAACATCCGCTCGAGGTCGGCCGAGGTGATGACGTTGTCGTAGATGCCGTAGCCGTACTCCTCCTTGACCGTGGCGTCAAAGAGCGTGAAGCCCGAGGCGACCACCACCGAGTCGCACGGCAGCGTGCGGCCGTCGGCGAGCGTGACGCTCTGCCGCGTAAAGCCGCTCACCTCGGTCGAGGTCATCACCTCGATGCCGCGCTCCTGAACGCGGCGGCGCAGCTCGGAGAGCACCTCCGAGGCGGGGGTAAAGGTGGGGAAAAGGACATACCAGCCGCGCAGCTTGCCGCCCAGCTCGGCCTCCTTCTCGATGATGAGGGGCTCGGCGCCCTGCTCCGAAAGACGGAGCGCCGCCTGCATGCCGGCCACGCCTCCTCCTATGACGATTACTCTTCTGTTCATGTATTGCGTTGTCGTGTCTTGTCTCTCTGTTCGTCTGCCGCCGACCGCCGGGGCAGCTCCCGCGGCAGTTGCGGTGGCAGTTGCGGCGGTCGCTCATTCCTTGCCGGGACCCCGGAATCCGCCCGGCGGCCGAGGGTGCGCCCCGCTGTGCCCCGTTCGGCACGGAAAGGGCCTGGTCCGCGGCGCGGATTACTCGCGGATGTCGTAGACCGTGTCGCTCGGGCGGCAGTTGACCACCGCCGATTCGGGCTTGCCGATGAACTTGCCATTGCGGCCCAGATACTTCGCCGCGGGGTCGTACTCGACCCCCATCTTGTCGAGCAGCGGCTCGACGTCGACCTGGTGCATCTGCATGCCCAGCTCCCAGGGGTCGTATCCCAGCACCAGACCGGCCATCTCCTCGTAGGTCAGCACAGGGATGCCGTGGCCGTTCTCGCCGTAGGTCGTGCCCTCCATCTCGGCAATGGCATACTGCCACTTGTCAAGGAACATGGCGCAGCCCGGACAGTTGGCCACAATGAAGTCGGGCTTGTAGGGGGCCATGCTCTCGAGCTTCTTGTGCGAGTTGGCAATCGAGTAACCGCGGTTGGCCTGCACCAGGTAGTTGCGGAAGCCGAAGCCGCAGCAGTGGCGCCGCTCGGGGTAGTCGACGCACTCGCCGCCCCACGCCTCGACCATGCCGGCCAGCACGTAGGGGAACTCCGAACCGCCGATGCCCGACTTGGGGAAAATCTTGGCGTAGTGGCAGCCGATGTGCTCGACCACGCGCAGCGGCTCGCCCGTCACGGCGTTGACGAGCCTACGCTTGGCGCGGGCGGCAATCTCGTTGCGGAAATGGAAGACGATGTCCGACGTGTGGGCCAGGCTCTTCGGCTTGCGGAACTCGCGCCCCGTGGCCTTGAGCAGATACTCGCGCGTGCGCTCCTCGGTCTCGGGAAACTCGTTCCAGGTGGCCAGCACCTCGGTGTAGACGCCGAACGAAGTGATGCACGACGAAATGAAGTTCTCGTAACCCGCCTCGGTCATCAGCGCGAACTGCCGCGCCACCACCGTCATGATGGTCTCCAGCGGCACGATGTCCGAGTGGTAGCCGATGCCCGTGCACGAGGAGTGCAGCGGGTCGTCGAGCACGTCGCGTCCCAAATCGTTGTGCAGGATGTCGAGAAAGGCCTTCTCGCTGCCCGGGAAGAAGTTCTGCCGGATGCAGCTGCGGGCGTAGTAGTAGCGGTCGTCCGCGATTTCCTTCTGGTACTCGTTCCAGCTTTTGCGTCGTATCGTCGTCATTGTCAGTCGTGTTCGTTGCTGTTGTAGCGGAAAACATCCATCATGTAGTTCTGGTCGGCACCCTCCTCATAGCCCATCTCTCGGGCCTTGCGGTCCGAGAAGCGCTCGATGCGGTCGAAGAACTCGCTGCCGCCGCTCACCTCGAAGATGCGGTGCAGCTCGTCGAGCGAGCCGGCGTCGAGGCGGCGCAGCGCACCGGCGCCGTGGCGCATGTAGACGGGCGTGAAGCGGCCGAAGACCTCCTTGTCGTTGTCGAAAATCCACTTCCAGACGGTACCCTGCTCGGGGTGCAGCTCGGGCTTGACCATCCGCGGCACGATGCAGTAGCCCGTGCGGAGGATGTTGTCGCCGATGATGCGCTTGAGGGCCAGCTGCTGGCGCCCCTTCTCGCTCTCGACGAAGAAGCCCAGCTTCTGCGAGAGGCTCCGCAGCGCCTGGATGACATAGCCCGGCGTATTGCCGCGCGGGCAGCGGGGGCGGCACGACATGCACTCGCCGCAGTACCAGATGGTATCGCTCTTGAGCAGCGCCTCGATGGCCTCGTCGTCGCGCGACTGGACGGTGGCGACAATCTGGCGCGGGTCGTAGTTGTAGAACTCGGCCGCCGGGCAGACACCCGTGCAGACGCCGCAGTTCATGCAGGCGTTAAGCCCCTCGCGGAAGCGCACGTCCTCGCAGAGCATATCGAAGTATTTTCCCATAATCGCGTTGGTTCGACTCCCTGCAGCGCCCGACTGGCCGGGATTTCCGGCGCCGCACCGTCCGGGGGAGCGCCATGCACGGCGTTGACCGGAGCGGAAAGGGGGATGCAGGGGAAGATGTTTCCGAATGCAAAGGTAGGGATTCGCCCCCGGACGTGCGGTAGTATAAATACCTAATTTCGAAGCGGGGCGCGGGCCGTTCCGGAGGGCGCAGCCGGAGTTGTTCCGGAAGGGGCGCAGCTGCGGTCGGGACAAAAGAAGGCGGAGGGAGAGGCGGAAGGCAGAGGACGGGAGACGGGAGACGGGAAACGAGAAACGGGAAACGAGAAACGAGAAACGGGGAAGCAGGAGACGGGGAGCGGGAAAACAGGAAAACGGTTCCGGAGAGTCGGGCCGGAACGGATGGGACCGTCGGAGCCGGAACAACAAACCCCGAAGCGAAGAGCTTCGGGGAGAAAGTTGGATGGAGTGCCGCAGAGGGCCGCTGCACCCCTTGGAACGGATGCACCAGAGGCGGTCGGGAGAGCGGGTCGGGGAAGTCGGTCGGAAGAGTTGGCCGGGAGAGCCACCTCAGCCTCTACCGCCCTGCTGAACATACCGCCCCCCTACTGCCGTCCGGGGCGGCGGCGCTCCCAGCGTTCGAAGACGAAGGGATGGGGATACTCCCGCCCCGAGGGGTGGGACTCCGACGAGGCGAGGTGCCACTCCGACGCATCCCACTCCGGGAAGGAGGTGTCGCCCTCGTAGGGGTGGCAGACCCGCGTCAGGTAGAGGCGGTCGGCCAGCGGCAGGGCCTGCTCGTAAATCTGGGCGCCGCCGAGGATGAAGAGCTCCTCGTCGTCGGGAAAGAGGGCCAGCGCCTCGTCGAGCGAGCGGGCGACGCGGCAGCCGGGGAACTCCCCGCCGCTGCGCGAAAGCACCACGTTGGTACGGTTGGGCAGCGGACGCCCGAGCGACTCGTAGGTCTTGCGTCCCATGATGACGGGGTGTCCCGTCGTGAGGGCCTTGAAGCGCTTCAGGTCCTCGGATATGTGCCACAGCAGGGCGTTGCGGTCGCCGATGGTGCCGTTTTCGGCCACAGCCACGATGATTGATACCATTTTTTCTTCGAATTGGGTTTCTGTTCCGCATTTCGGGTCCGGCACCGGGCCGAACCGCCTCCTTCGCCGGGGATGCGCCGCGGAATGCGCCCCGGGGCCACTCCGCTCAGAACGACATCGGCGCCTTGATGGCGGGCCAGGGGTCGTAGCCCTCGAGCGTGAAGTCCTCGTAGCGGAAGTCAAAGAGCGACTTCACGTCGGGGTTGAGCCGCATGGTCGGCAGCGGCCGCGGCGTGCGCGAGAGCTGCTCCTCGACCTGCTCCATGTGGTTCAGATAGAGGTGCGTGTCGCCCAGCGTATGGATGAACTCACCGGGCTGCAGGCCGCACACCTGCGCCGTCATCATCGTCAGCAGGGCGTACGATGCGATGTTGAAGGGGACGCCGAGGAAGGTATCGGCGCTGCGCTGGTAGAGCTGGCACGAAAGCCGTCCCTCGGCCACGTAGAACTGGAAGAGAACGTGGCAGGGCGGCAGGGCCATCTGCTCGACCTCGGCCACGTTCCAGGCCGAGACCACGATGCGCCGCGATTCGGGATTGCGGCGTATCAGCTCCACGGCGCCGGCAATCTGGTCAATCACCCCGCCGTCGGGCCGGGGCCAGCTGCGCCACTGGTAGCCGTAGACGTGGTTCAGGTCGCCGTAGCGGTACCCTTCGAGGGGCGACGGCTCGCCCGCCGCCGCAAGGAACTCCTCGCGGCCGAGCGGCTCGGCACCCTGCCGGGCGCACAGCTCGCCATAGTAGCGGTAGGCGTCGTTGTCCCAGATATGGACGCCGTTGCGGACCAGATAGCGGATGTTCGTGTCGCCCGAGAGAAACCAGAGCAGTTCGTGGATGACCCCCTTGAGGAAGACCCTCTTGGTGGTCAGCAGCGGAAAGCCCTCCGCAAGGTCGAAACGCATCTGGTGCCCGAAGACGCTCTGCGTCCCCGTGCCCGTACGGTCGCCCCGCACGACACCCTCCGTGCGGATGCGGCGCAGCAAATCGAGGTATTGTTTCATAGGTCGGGTGTGAAGTGTTCCAATCGAAGGTTGCCCGCCTCGTCGAGCCGGGCGTAGACCGGGCCGCGCTCCCAGCACCCCAGGTGCACCGTATGGAGCGACCCTTCGCGGTAGTCGCGCGCCACGTGCATGTGGCCGAAGACGAAGTGGTCGACCGCGTCCCGATTGCGGGCGGCGTAGCGGCGGGCGTACTCCACCAGCGGGTCGGTCAGCGAGACGGGGGGCGGTCCCTGACGGATGTGCTTGCGGCGCGAATGGGCGCTCCAGGCGTGGCCGAAGCGCATCGCCCAGTCGGGATGCACGCCCCACGAGAAGAGCCACCGCAGCAGACGCGAGCGGAAGACGGCGTTGAGCAGCCGGAGTGCGGGACGCTCGCCGATGTTCATGTTGTCGCCGTGGGCCAGGAAGAGGCGCTGCCCGCAGAGCGTCACGACGCGGGGCGCGGTGTAGACCTCCACGCCGCATTCGCGCGCAAGGTAGTCGCGCATCCACTGGTCGTGGTTGCCCGTGAAGAAGAGGACCCGGATGCCGCGGTCGGTCATCGCCGCCAACCGTCCGAGCGTACGGACGAAGCCCCGGGGCACCACCTCGCGGTACTCGAACCAGAAGTCGAAGATGTCGCCCAGCAGCACCACCGCCTCGGCATCGGCCGAAACGGCGTCGAGCCAGGCGACGAACTGCCGCTCGACCCGGCGGGCGACCTCGGGGCCGCCTCCGCCCAGATGGACATCGGATGTGAAGTAGACCATGCGAAGAGGTAGGTGTTGCGGCCTGACTGCGGCCGGAGCGGCAGCGCCCCGGCTGACCGGGGCGCAGGCTCTTACTGGAGAAGCTCGTCGATTTTCCGGGCCAGCGCCTCGCCGTCGAGGTCGCGGGCCACGATTTCGCCTTCACGGCTGATGAGGTAGCTCGACGGCAGACGCTGCACGTTGTAGAGCTTGAGCGCCGACGAGGCGCCGCCCTGCAGGTCGCTCACCGAAATCCACGGGAGCTGCTGCTCCTGCACGGCCGTAATCCAAAGCGGCTTCGAGGTGTCGATGGCCACCTGGTAGATTTCAAACGGAGCCTTCTGCCGGGCATACTTCGCGTAGAGCTCCTTCAGTTCGGCATTGCGCGCATTGGCGTTGCCCAGTTCGGCCGACCAGAAGTCGACGAGCACCACCTTGCCCTCGAGCGACGAGAGGCGCACCTTCTTGCCGTAGATGTCGCTCAGCTCGAGGTCGGGATAGCCCGTGACGGTAATCTGCGAGGCGAGGTTGAGCCGCGCATCCATCCGGCCGATTTCGGCCAGCAGCACCGGCAGGTAGGGCGAATCGGGATAGCTCTTCTCGAGCGCCTCGGCCACCGTGCGGTAGTAGACCACGTCGCTGTCACCGTTGAAGAGGTTGGCGTCGCCCGGCAGACGCTGGTAGAGCGCAAAGAGGGCCGCCAGCGACGACTTGTGCTCGATGATGAAGCGCAGCTGCTCGCGGCGGATGCGGTAATACTCCTCGGTGTAGGCCTTCACCAGCTCGTCGTGGCGCTCGCCCGCGGGCTGCTGGGCCACCTGCTGGGCAATGTCGTCGAGCCGCTGCACGCCGGCCACGTAGCTCTGGTAGAACTGGCGCAGCAGCTCCGATTCGGCCGAGCCCTCGACCGTATAGTTGCGGGCCACGCTGCCCACCGAGCTGAGCGTCAGGCGGTCGCCTGCGGCCAGCAGCAGCGGGATGCGCTCGCCGTCGTAGACCACGTTGTAGAGCGACGGCGTGGCGGTCGCCTCGCGGACCTCGAAACGGTAGTTGCCCTCCTTGTCGAGCTGGGCCGAGTCGATGATGCGCTCCGAAAGCGGCGTCACCTGTTCGAGGTAGATGTTGCGGGCTTCGTTGCCCACGATGCGTCCCGAAATCCGCACCTTCGACGACTGGCAGGCGCAGAGCGTCGATGCTGCGGCCAGCGCCGCGAAAATAACTTTTCCGTTCATCTATTTTTTGCTTCTTGTTTACGAACCGTACCGCACGCCCGACGTACGACCGCAGCGGGTCGTCCGACGCGGACGCAGTCGGATATGTTTACAAAGATAGGCAATTCCGGATAAAAAACGACGAATCACTTCTGGAAATTGTGCCGCGCGCCGTTGTTTTTCGAGAAATTGCGCGCATGCTGCTGATTGCGGTTTTTCTGCTGCCGCTGCTGCGGACCGCCCTTCTGGGGACGTGCCGTAAAGTGCTGTTTGTAGTCGCTTCGGAGATTGTTCAGTGCAACTTCGTCGATTTCGATGCCACCGCCGGACATCTGCTTGATGTCCTTTACAATCACCTCGTTGTTGGGGTGCTCCTGGTTGTATTCGAAGCTCTTGGCACGCATGTAGCGGGCCAGGTTGTCCACCGTGCGGGCCACGCTCTGACGGTCCTCGACCCCCTCCAGGCTCTGCAGCATCCGCTCGACATACTTGCCGTAGTGCTTGTAGGCGATGCGGCTCTGCGTGTAGGGCATGCGGTGCGGCATGACCGTGAGCTCCTGGCGCGAGGGACGCGGATAGGGAGAGTCCACATCCAGCTGAAAATCAGACATGATGAACAGGTGGTCCCAGAGCTTGTGCGTGAAATCGGCCGTATCGCGCAGCAGCGGGTTCAGGTTGCCCATCACGGCGATGACGGCCCGCGCCTGGCGGTTGCGCTCGTAGCGGTCCTCAATCTCCATCAGGGAGTCTATCATTTCGTGGATGTGGCGGCCGTACTCGGGCAGAAAGAGCTTGCGCCGCATGTAGTTGTAATTCTTTTTCATAACGTAATGGTCGCCCGTGCGCTGTTCCGTTCGGTCCCCCGGCTGCACCGGAAGGTCCCGCGCAATGGTCTCGTTCAGAATGCTTTCACCCGCTCCGGCGTTCATCCGGACACAGAGCCCGAACTTGCTCAAACACCGCGGAAAGCAATAACTTTGCGACAAAAATAACAAAAAATCAATAAAAACAAGAGATGGTAAAGGTTTTAATTTTGGACCATTCAAAAAGCGTGCGAAACATCCTGCGCGAACGGCTCGAATACGAGGGCTACTCGGCCGAGGCGGTCGACGACGAGGCGGCCGCCTCGCGTCTTTGCGAGCGGATACCCTTCGATGTCATCCTCTCCGACACCGGCTGCCGGGTTCCCGATGCGGGCATCCCCTTCATCGCCCTCTCGGGCGACGCCTCCATCGACTCGGCCGTCAAGGCCGTCCGCAGCGGCGCGCGCGACTTCGTGACCAAACCCATCGACATGAACCGCCTGCTGGAGTCCATCCGCCGCACGGTCGCCGAGCCCGATGCAGCCGGGGGTGCGCCGGCGACGGAGAGCCCGGCCGCCGCTCCGGCCCGCACGGCGGCACGGGCGCGCCGCGCACAGACGGCACAGCCCGAAATCATCGGGCATTCGTCGCAAATCCGCCGGGTACGGGAGCTGATTGAGAAGGTGGCCCCCTGCGAGGCACGCGTACTGGTCACGGGCGAGAACGGCACGGGCAAGGAGCTCGTCGCCCGCTGGCTCCACGCACGAAGCCGTCGTGCGGCGGCCCCCTTCGTCGAAGTGAACTGCGCGGCCATCCCCTCCGAACTGATTGAGAGCGAGCTCTTCGGCCACGAGCGGGGAGCCTTCACCTCGGCCATCAAACAGCGCAAGGGCAAATTCGAACAGGCGAGCGGCGGAACGCTCTTCATGGACGAGATCGGCGACATGTCGCTGGCGGCGCAGGCAAAGGTGCTGCGGGCCCTGCAAGAGCGCAAGATCAGCCGCGTAGGCAGCGACAAAGACGTCGATGTCGATGTGCGGATCATCGCGGCGACGAACAAGAACCTGCGAGAAGAGATTAAAAAAGGAAATTTCCGCGAAGACCTTTTCCATCGTATCGGCGTTATCCTGATCAAAGTACCGCCCCTGCGCGAACACTCGGAGGATATTCCCCTGCTGGTCGATCACTTCATCGATATGATCTGCGAAGAATACGACATGCCGCGAAAACCGATGGATAAAAAAGCGGTCGAAATGCTCCGGCAAATGCCGTGGACGGGCAACATCCGCGAACTGCGCAACGTCATCGAGCGGCTCGTGGTCCTGAGCGGCACCAAAATCACACCGAACGACGTAGAACTCTACTGTTAAACATTTCAGAGCAACTCGAGAATCTCACCGGGGCGGTCCACTACGTGGTCTGCCCCGTGTTCATACAACTCCGCCCGGTCGCGGAAGCCCCAAGTCACACCGACCGACCGGACACCGGCTGCCCGGGCCGTATCCATATCGACGCCCGAATCCCCGGCGTACAGCACCGCTCCGGATTCCGCATCCGTATCGGCGAGAATCTCCCGCACCACCTGCGGATCGGGTTTGAGCGGGACTCCGGGGCGCTGACCGAAAACCGCATCGAAACGGATCGACGGGAAATAGATCCGCACCAACTTCTCGGTACCGATTTGAAATTTGTTGGAAGCGACAGCCAGCCGGACTCCACGCTGCACCAACTCCCGGAGCAATTCCGGAATACCCTCGTAGGGACGTGTAAAACGGTCGATATGTTCGGTATAGTAAGCCACGAAATCCGCACGCACCGCCGCCACCGTTTCCGGCGTGCGCAGCTCCTCGGGCAGCGCCCGTTCGACCAGCCGCATAACGCCGTTGCCGACAAAACCGCAATACTCCTCATAGGTATGCAGGGGCAATCCCCGCGCAGCCAGCACATGATCGCAGCAAGCCGCCAGATCGCCGATCGTATCGAGCAACGTCCCGTCCAGGTCGAAAATCATCAATTTCGTATCCATATCAAGTCCTTGAATTACAAATAAATAGTCCGAAAACGGGCAGGAGCCGTGTTCCTGCCCCGTAAAAACGGCCCCTATCGGCCGAAACGCCCAAAGCCGAGCCAAAGATACGAATAAGCCGAGCGCAAAAGCAAATTTATTTGCGTTTTGCCGAGGCGAAATATCTAAAATTACAAAGGAGCCGAGCACAAAGGCGAATTCATTCGCTTTTACCGGTCCAAGCGCTTGAAACGGCCCCGAAAAAGGGACAAAAAGCTGTCCGAAGGCAACGATGCACGCGAAACATTTTGTTATTTCGGGATTTTGAGTTTACTTTGTCATCATCGTATAAATCGGACAAAACCTATGAAAACAGACATCGAAATTGCACGCGAAACGAAATTAAATAAGATAGAAGACGTAGCCGAAAAACTGGGGGTTCCCCGCGACGAAGTCCAGAATTACGGCCGTTACATCGCCAAGGTACCCATCCACCTGATCGACAAGAAAGAGATGGAGAAGCACAACCTGATCCTGGTTTCGGCCATCACCCCGAATAAGGCGGGCGTCGGCAAGACTACGGTATCGATCGGCCTGTCGCTTGGCCTGAACAAAATCGGAAAGAAAGCGGTGGTCGCCCTGCGCGAACCCTCCCTGGGTCCCTGCTTCGGCATGAAGGGCGGCGCAGCCGGCGGCGGCTATTCGCAGGTGCTGCCGATGGAAAACATCAACCTGCATTTCACGGGCGATTTCCATGCCATCGGCGCGGCGAACAATCTGCTGGCCGCGATGATAGATAACCACATCATGCATGG
>OHDE01000340.1_pt1 | contig 19188 bp, 12 predicted proteins | sample 1566931 | NCBI WGS metagenome assembly OHDE01 (sample SAMEA3879591, study PRJEB24766) | human gut metagenome | biome: human-associated habitat; feature: feces | place: USA | collected 1985/1987 | reverse complement strand
CCGGGACAGTCTGCCGATTGACTCATAATGACGGAATTAAACGACTGTCCCTAAGATAGTTCAGCTTATGGAAAAGAGACTTTTCTGGAGCCTTGCGGCCGGGGGGCTGCTCCTTGCGGCGGGGCTCGGCGCCCTGCGGGCCGAGGCCTGCACGGGCATCACGCTGCGGGCCGCCGACGGGTCGCAGGTGGTCGCGCGCACCATCGAGTGGGGCGGCAGCGACCTCAACAGCCGCTATGTGGTCACCCCGCGCGGCTATGCCCAGCACTCGTTTGCCCCCGACGGCGGTACGGGCATGTCGTTCACGGCCCGTTACGGCTACGTCGGACTGGCCGTCGAGCGGCCGGAGTTCGTTGCCGAGGGGCTCAACGAGGAGGGGCTCTCGGCCGGCCTCTTCTACTTCCCCGGCTACGGGCGCTACGTCGACTTCGACGCCGCGCAGCGCGACGTGACAATCGCCGACCTGCAGGTCGTTCCCTGGATTCTGGGGAGCTGCCGCACGCTCGACGAGGTGCGGCAGGCCGTCGCCCGCGTACGGATTGTCTCCGTCTATCCCGGGGCGTCGACCGTCCACTGGCGCTTTACGGACCCTTCGGGCAGTCAGCTGGTGCTGGAGATTGTCGACGGACAGGCGCACTTCTACGAGAACCGGCTCGGGGTGCTGACCAATTCGCCCGGCTTCGAGTGGCAGATGACCAACCTCTGCAACTACGTCAACCTGCACGGCGGTTCGGCCCCCGGGCAGTCACTCGACTCCGTGGCGCTGGCCCCCTTCGGGGCGGGCAGCGGCATGCTGGGGCTGCCGGGCGACGTCACTCCGCCGTCGCGCTTCGTGCGGGCGGCCTTCTACCAGGCCACGGCGCCCCGTCAGGCGACGGGTGAGGCGGCCGTGCGCTGCTGCTTCCAGATTCTCAACAACTTCGATATCCCCATCGGAGTCGAATTTGCGGCCGGACAGCAGCCGACCGATATCCCCAGCGCCACGCAGTGGACCGCGGCGGCCGACCTGACCCACCGCCGGCTCTACTACCGGACGATGTACGACAGCGCCATCCGCTGCTTCGACCTGACGGATATCGACTTTGCGCGGGTGAAGTACCGCTCCGAACCGCTCGACCGCGTCCGCGAGCAGCCCGTAACGCCCGTTCGGGTGCGGTGACCGGGTGTGCGGTAACCGGGTAAGGAGACCGGCCGTGCTTCGGTTGCCTCACCGCTGCGCTTCTGTCTGTGCCGTTGCGTCCCGTTGCGGAACCGTGCCTGCGGACCGGCCCGAAACGAAGAGGGAGGTCTCCTGTTGCTGGAGACCTCCCTCTTTGTTGCGCGATGCGGCTATCTCTTGTACCTGGATACCCGCTGTGCGGAGCCCGGAGCCTTTGCGCTGCGCTCCCTGAGGCGGTCGAGCGGTCGCACCGACGGTCCCTGCTCCCGAACGCCGATGTGCGGAGCCCGGAGCAGGCTGCGCGTCATGGCCGATGCGCTGTAATAGGAGTAATCGGCCGTCGAGATGGTTCCGCTCCAGCTTCCGTCCCAGGCATATCCCTGGTCGTCGACAAAGTCGAACGAGAGGGTGTAGCTTCCGTCGCCGTTGTTGGTGATGTCGAGGTTGCCCGACATGGCGGGGGCATAGGCATATACGTAGCCTTCCGAGTCGAAGTCGCCGACGTAGATGGTTCCACCCAGTCCGCCGTCGCTGCTCACCATGCCGCGAAGATATTCGCCCGGTGCGGGGTAGTCGTTGTCCGCTGCGGTGTAGGTGCCCGAAGTGATGCCGCCGTCGAAGCTGCCCTCCCCGGCTACCAGGTCGATGAGCAGGCCGTCGGGACCCGTCGTGGGCAGGATGGAGATGGTCCAGTTTCCACCGCCGGTGCCGTAGTAGTCCCCGTAGAAGGAGGCTTCGGCCGTTGCCCCATCGAGGTCGAGCGTGTAGTCGCCCGTGAGGGTGGAGACGGCGTCGCCCGTCTCGCCGGACGAGTCGGTCAGAGCGATGGAGCCCGTGTAGCTGGCCGTTACGTTGCACCCTTCGGCGGTGACCAGGTCGCACGTCACCGTGTAGCTGTCGCCTCCGCCCGTGATGGTCATGCTTCCCGAGGCGATGAGTCCCGTCTGGATGCTTACGTCGTCCTTGAAGTAGAGGGCATAGCTTCCGTCGGGGATTCCGTAGTAGCTCGAACCCGGCTGCAGCTCTGGTCACTTTCGTTGGCGTCGGCCGTGAAGGTGAGCTGGCCGGCCTGGTCGCAGTCGAAGTTGTGTATCCACTCTTCGGCCGACGTGGCGGAGAGGAGGCCTCCCTGTACGGGATTCACGATTTCATAGGCCAGCGTGACGGTTCCACCCTCGGCCGGAATGGTCTGCGGGGTCTGTACTCCGACCTCGATTTCGGGGGCGTCGGTCGGCTGTTCCGTCGTTCCCGAGTCATCGTTCTTGCAGCCTGTCAGCAGCGCGGCGGACATTGCAATCAGTAAGAGATACTTTTTCATAGGCTTGGGGGTATTTGTGGGTATTCGTATCTGTGGTATCGGGTCGACGGAGCGCGGTCGTGCGTATCGGTGCCGGTTCGAATCTAATCCTTGCGCCGGGCGTCGATTTTGCGGTCCTGCTCCCGGGCGCCGTAGAGGGTGCTGTGCTGCGAGCCGTCCTTCGCGCGGTAAATCTGGGGCTGGGGCGACTCCTTGGCCCCCACGTTGACGGCGAAGATGCAGAGGCCGACCAGCACCGCCATGATGATAATCTGCAGGATAATCTTGAAGATGACCACCGCGAGCATCACGGCCGAGATGATGAGCCCCAGCAGATAGACGATGCTGAAGAGCGTGATGAGGATGCCGTTCGAGCGGCCGAAGGTGGCGATGTTCTTCCGCGCGCCGCGGCCGATGAGCAGTGCCGAGACGGCGACGGGAATCAGCAGCGAGAGGAGGTCGGCCACGAAGCCCGTGAAGCCCGCGAGCTGGAAGAGCAGCATGACCACTACCAGCACCGGCAGCAGCAGACCGATGGCCCACGCCACGGGACGGAGCGAGATGCGCGGCTCGTCGCCCTCTTCGGTGCGACGGCCGTCGAAGAGCAGCCGCGCATAGAGCCGGATGCTGTAGTACTGCATCAGCACGACCACCACGAAGGGGATGGCACGCCACAGAGCGCCCCAGAAGCCCCATAGCTCGTCGTCGCACCACCAGGCCATGTCGGACCCCAGGACGATGAAGGCGGCCACCTCGAGCAGCGAGGCTGCAGCCAGACAGAGCGGAAGCGCCTTGAGTGCCACCGAGCGGAGGGCGCGGCTGCGCTGGCCGAGCAGTCCGAGCAGCGTGCCGGCCACCACCAGCAGCACGATGGCCAGGTAGGGGGCCGAACTGGCGAAGAGGTGGGCCAGCGGCGAATGCCGGCGGACAATCTTTTTCGGAAGGGGGTTGGCCACGTCGGGGGCATTGTCGCTGCTGAAGAGGACAGAACCCGGCATGACGCGGTAGTGGACACCGTCCATATCGAAGACCAGACGCCCCTCGTCCATCTCGACCAGGTCGAAGGTGTAGCCGTCGGGCAGCGTGGCGAAGGAGTAGGGCTGGTACTCGGTCCATCCGCTTTCGGCCCGCACGACGCGGACCACCTTGACCGAATCGGTGAAGAGCGGGTCGATTTCGAACCGTTGGGCCGTGGCCCGTTCGGGCATCAGTGCGAGCAGAAGAGCCGCAAGGAGCAACAGAGTGTTGAGGTGTTTCATGGGATGAGGGTTTTGTGGGTTAACAATCTCCCGGCGTCGGTTCTGCAGCCCCGTGAGGCGTTGCCGGGGTGTGGTTCTTTGCACTTTGCGACGCGGCCCGTTCCGTTCCGTTCTGTCCGTTCAGCCGGTCCCGTCCGTTCCGTCCTGTTCTGCCCGTTCATCCGGTTCCGTCCCGCTCGGCCGCCGGGTGTTATTTGCCCTGCGTCGCCGCGCTGCGGACCGGACACTGCCTCCGACATTCACACGCTTCCGTCACTTCATTTCACCTCATTCCCTCTTCATCGCTCTCGCTCGGTCTCTTGCACTTCGGGCGTTTTTCAGGCGCCCGGCTCTTTGTCGTTTTTGTTGCTTGCTCTCTTTCTCTCTTGTGGCTGGCTTGTCCCTTCCCGCCTGTGAACTTCATCGCTCTGGAATGCTGCCGTTTTCGTCGTGCCGACCTGTTTCGGCAGCACGCTTTCGTCCCGGTTCGACCGGCGGAAGGGAGGGTCGCGTCGTTGGTAAGATAGGAAAACTTTCCGTTTTATCCAAATTGTTGTCCATTTTTCTCCTCGGGACAGGCGCACACCCTCCCGGCGGAGCCGATGTCCGTCGGGTTCGCGACCACCTTTCCGCCCGGGCGAAAGGGCCCTGCCGTGGGAGAGTTGTAGCGGTGATGACGTCGGTTATCTGGGGAAGGTGCTTTTCCGGTCGAAGCCCCATTCATAGATGTATTGAGCCCCTTCGATGTCGATGATGAAATAGACGCGCGTTCCCCGTTCCCAGTCAACATGGACGAATCCGGTGACGGTCTCGCCGGGTTGAATGGTGTTTCGCTTGAGATAGCCCATGCGTTTGACGTTCTGCTCCTGCTCCATCGCCAGCCCGAAGTTTGCCACGCGCTCGGCCGAAGCCATCGAAGCCATCGAGGCTGCAGCGGGGCTGTAGCTTCTTGTCGTGTAGGTGGAGAATCCGCCGTCGGAGCTGTAGCCCGTCGTGTAGGAGGTCGAGTACCCGGCTCCGGCTGTGGCGAGACCCTCGCTCAGCCCCACCAGCACGGCCGCCCAGGTCTGGTGCCGGTTGACCTTCTTCAGATATTCGTCGCACGACCAGACCTTCAGCGTGCGGATGGAATCGGGTGCGGCGTTGTCGTCCATCGAAAAGGAGGTGATGTCCCGCTCGGGGATAAAGTCAATCGGGGTGAGCGAATTGTTGGTGATGGACAGCTCGATGCGGTGCCATTTGCCGTAGTCCCGGACGACGGAGTTGGAGAGGGCGACCGTGATACCGTTCTTGAAGTAGAACTGCCAGGGCCTTCCGTCGTGGTAGCTGACGGCTCGTTCGGTAATTTGCGGCGACTCCATAATCTGGGAGTTGTCCGCCCGTGAAAACTTGAGCGTATTGCCCTGGCTGTCGGCCAGCAGGTAGTAGTCGTGGAGCGGCTGCCCGGCGTTGTACTCCTCGATGCGGCAGATGCCGTCGTCGAGGTGGGTGCGGCGCAGCCCCGTCTCGGCCCCCGCCACGTAGAAGCGCTCCTCGCGCAGTCCGCCCTCCTCGTCGTAGAGGAGGTATTCGCCGTCGAGCAGCCCGTTGGCATAGTGAAGCCGTTCGTGCACATGGCCGTTGCGGTAGTAGGTGGTGTTTTCACCGTCGAAGCGGCTGCGGGCATCGTCGAGCGAGTCGATGGTCCGGAAATATCCCTCCCGACGCAGTTCGCCCGTCGGGTAGAAATCCCTGAATTCACGGCGGGCAAGCGTATCGGCCGGATAGCGGGCAATGCGCAGATAGTCGGCAAAAAGTCGGTTGCCGGTGGCGATTCCGTTGCGGTCGTAGTAGAGTGAGTCGATGCGCTCCTGGGCGCAAACAAAGCTGCCGGCAAGGCTCAGCAGCAGAAGCAGCAGGGTCGATTTCATGGTTTGTAACGGCGGAGCCACATTCGGTTGTGGGGGCAGAAGCGCTCCGCAAATATCAGCAAGGTTCAACATCCGCTCCGCGTTTGCCGGCCGTGTGGCCGGAATGGAGCTCAATTTATTCTAAAGGTACGAAAAAACGGGGATATGGAACCCTTTCGGCCGCATAAATTTTCGGACGATGCGGGCGGGGCGAAACGACGAGAGCGGCATCCCTGTTGCAGAGGGTGCCGCTCTCGCGTTGTAGTGTGGTGTCGGGACGCCTATTGGCGCAGGCTCTTCAGGCACTCCGAAACGTTCTTCTCGATGCGCTGCAGGATGCTCTGCGCGTCGGCAGCCTCGGCCTTGACGAACTTCTCGCCGGTGATGTGCTCGTAGAGCTCCACGTAGCGGTCGGTGATGCCCGCCACAATCTCCGGAGTCATCTCGGGAACCCGCTGCCCCTGCTGACCCTGGAAACCGTTGGCCATGAGCCATTCGCGGACGAACTCCTTCGACAGCTGGCGCTGGCGCTCGCCCCGTGCAAGGCGCTCCTCGTATCCCTCGGCGTAGAAGTAGCGCGACGAGTCGGGCGTGTGGATTTCGTCCATGAGGTAGATGACGCCGTCCTTCTTGCCGAACTCATACTTCGTGTCGACGAGAATCAGCCCCATTTTTGCAGCAATCTCGCTGCCGCGGCGGTAGATGGCGCGCGTGTAGCGCTCCAGCTGCTCGTAATCCTCGCGGCTTACGAGTCCCGACGCGATAATCTCCTCCTTCGAGATATCCTCGTCGTGGCCCTCGGCGGCCTTCGAGGTCGGGGTGATAATCGGCTCGGGGAACTTCTGGTTTTCGACCATGCCGTCGGGCATCTCCACGCCGCAGATGGTCCGCTTGCCGGCCTTGTACTCGCGCCATGCGTGGCCCGAGAGGTAGCCGCGGATGACCATCTCCACCTTGAACGGCTCGCACTTGCGGCCGACGGTGACCATCGGGTCGGGCACGGCCAGCTTCCAGTTCGGGAGGATGTCGGCGGTGGCGTCGAGGAACTTGGCGGCAATCTGGTTCAGAACCTGGCCCTTGTAGGGAATGCCCTCGGGCAGGACGACGTCGAAGGCCGAGATGCGGTCGGTGACCACCATGACCAGGTACTTGTCGTCGATGTCGTAGACGTCGCGGACTTTTCCCGTATACTTGCTCTTCTGTCCTTCGAAGGTGAAATCGGTGCGAGTGATAGCGTTCATTGTGTTTGAGGTTTTTTCCGCTGCAAAGATAGCACTTTTGCGCGAAGTTCGGTTGCAGCGGCCCGAATATGTTGCCATTTGGCGTCGCCGGGCGGCGGCTCCGTTGGCGGCGGGCGGCGCGGCCCGTGCTTTCGGTGTTGCGGAGAGCTTTGCCCGGTTGCCGGGGAAGCTACACTGAAAAATTTTTCGCTGCTTGCACAAGCGGCGGCGTTGACGTACCTTTGGAAATGAACGGCGAAGGGGCCTGCCGTCCGATGCGGAATGCGGCGCGGGACCGCGCGTGAATTAAAACGAACGAAGATGAAGGTATTGCTTGTCAACGGCAGCCCCAACCGTGAGGGCTGCACCCATACGGCCCTGAGCGAGGTGGCCGCCACGCTGCAGAAGAACGGAATCGAGACCGAGTTGCTCTATCTGGGCAAGAAGCCCCTGGCGGGCTGCATCGCCTGCGGCAACTGCCTCAAGACGGGGCACTGCTTCCGCGACGACGTGGTGCAGGAGATTCAGGCACGGCTGGAGGAGTTCGACGGTCTGGTCGTCGGCTCTCCGGTCTATTACAGCGGCCCGACCGGGCAGCTTGTCTCCTTCCTCAACCGGCTCTTCTATGCGACGGAGGGGCGCATGGCGGGCAAGGTCGGCGCTGCGGTTGTTTCGTGCCGCCGGGGCGGCGCCTCGGCCACCTTCGAGCAGCTCAACCAGTATTTCACCATCTGCAACATGCCCATCGTCTCGTCGCAGTACTGGAATTCGGTCCATGGCTTTACGCCCGACGATGTGCGCAAGGACCGCGAGGGGCTGCAGACGATGCGCGTGCTGGGGCAGAACATGGCGTGGCTGCTCCGCTGCATCGAGAGCGGACGCCGCAACGGCATCGAGAAGCCGCACTACGAGCCGCGTCTGCGCACCCACTTCATCCAGGACAAGTATTGACCCGCGGCGGCGTGCGGGCGTGGCGACGCGGCTGTCTGCGGGCGTTACGCGCGTCCGTGTAAGTCACTGGCGAATAATCTGTTAAGTCGGGGTGCCAGTGTGCGGCGCTTCGGCTTGACTGTTTGTTTTCTTTGCGGTATTTTGCCTAACAATTGGCCGGCAGAAGGAGGTTTCGTTACTTTTCGACGCACTATTAAATACCTGTTGACTATCAATAGTTTACGGCTTAAAAGATAGGAACCTCAAAAATTTACTTGTTTTTTCGCAAAAAATCGACGATTTAACGATTTTTTTCATTGCCTCCCTCCGAACAGAGGGAAAAGAGGCAAAAACAGCCCTTTCGGGCCCCGGCAGACCCCGTCTGCAAAGATAAGGCATGTCGGGGTTTATTCCGCCAAAAAAGGCTGTAAAATCGAGGGTGGATTTGCGGATATTTTCGGGGTTTCAAGTGATGTGTTTTGTGCTTGATTGGAGTGGTCGTTGGGGACTGGCCTTTACAACCGGATTGCTTATAAGTTTCGCAGCCAAAAGAAAAAAATGGCGGTAGCCATTTTCCATGGCGCAGCCATCTCTTTTCTTCCCTCATTTTGACTTTACTTTAATGAACGTATATATGAATACGGGGATAAAGTAAAGTTGCGGAACCCGTCGGACCGTACCAATCAGAAGAAAACCATATTCGGCTGGATCTCTTCGATCATCTTTTGCGGCACTTCGCACTCCCGGGCGATCTCCGGCCATTCGGATGCTGCTTGGCAAACTTCGTCGATGATCCGTGCGGCATTCTTGATATTGTTCTTGGCCGCGCATTCGAACAGGTCGTCTTTGGTGATGCCGTTGAATTTGCCGTTTATCGACATCTGGTGGGCCGAGGTCCACTGACCGTCGGGATTGTAGGCGTAGCCCATGTCGTAGGCAGGTGAAAGCCGCCATTTCCCGTTTCTGTCCATAAGGAAAGAGATATTCTTCGTGTGATCATCCTGATTGCGCACGACGACATTGAACACCATTCTGCGGAACATCTCCTGAGCCTCCTTGTAGGTGAGCCGCAGACCGCGCATTACGGCGAACGCCTGTTCGTAGGAGTAGGCCCTGAGGAGCCGGTAATCGAAGTGCGCGATGCCGCAGAGTGTCTGCATGTGCACCTTTGCACCGTGTATCCGGTCGAATCTCTTTGTCAGGAAATGAGCTCTCCCGTTCTCTTCGATCAGCGAGCATTCCGCCATGTCGATGCCGCATTCCTTCACAAGACGCGAGAAGGAGTATTCCAGGCGCCCGAAGTTCTCCGTCTCCCTGAATCCTGCCGTGGCGGATACGCCGTCCAACTTGATGATGTAATAGTCGAACCCGTCGGGTGCTTCGACTTGTCCCGAACGGATTTCTCCGGTCGCCTTGTTGTAGGCGATGATTGCCTTGGCACGTTGTCCGCCGGCTGAGGTGCCGAGGCGCAGAATCTCCGCAATGGCCGCCTTCTTGTCGGAGTCGATGTTTACGTTGAAGCTTGATTTGTCGGCGAGGGCTTCTCTGGCTACATCCACCAGAGAATCGACCTCTATCTGGATATCCGTATCGACTGCGTCGATGGCCGGCTCAAACTCAAGGGCTCCCATGCAACGTTTGCCCAAAAAGCAAAGCGTCTCGATCGTATTGCTGCTGGTCCGGCCCGTTAGGGCCAGCCACTTCTCAAAAAGGGCCCGGCCGTATGTATCCGGCAAGGAGTCAGCCAGCATTCCGGGCAGGCCTTTGAAGGTCGTTTTGTCGAGCTCCCCGAAACTGTACACACGTCCTTCCCTTACGGGCATCATCAGCGGCGAAGGCTCTATGTCCTGTCGCACAAAGTCCGGATCGTACTCGAACTGTGCGATTCCATATCTTTGGTCCCAACGTACCGAGCCTATGGGCTGGCCGTATAGATTGACACGAGCAACGTCTACCATTCCGATTCCTCCTTATTCTCTTTTGTGTAACCTTTGGATGCTCGCTTGCGCTTGGGTTTGTTTGCTTTGTTGGCCAACTCGTAGTATTCATTCGGGCTCAACTGCTCCTCCTCGACGAGCGGGACGAAGATGTCGAGCTTGCCCAGGATGCGCAGGACGCGGATCAGCGACTCGAAGTTCTTTACTTCTCCATCTTCCATGCGTTTTATGGTGGAGATGGAAACACCGCTCTTGTCTGCCAGCTCGGCCTGCGACATATTCTGCTTTAGGCGTACTGTTTTTATTTTGGCTGCAATCCTGTTGCAAAGTTCGGTGTCTGTCAGTATGTATATATTGTCCAACATATCAAATTTGATACTTGTACCTGCAAATATAAGAATAAAAGTTCATAGATGAAGCTTTATTGTGAGTAATTTAGGCGGAGGTCAATTTATATGCCGAGAAACTTGTTGGTGTATTTGGCTCGGAGAAATATTTTGCAGCCAAAAGAGAAAAATGGATAAGACCATTTCTATGGCGTAGCTATCTCTTTTCTACCCTTATTTTGATTTAACGATGCAGTATCGTATATTGTTAGTCATCCATAGTTTGCATCGAGATATAGAGCTTTATAAATTTACTTTGGTTATGCAAAAACGAATATTAACGATTTTTCATCATATTCTTTCAAACAAAGGAGAAGAAGGCAAAACCGTCTTTTAGAAGCCTATTTTGTCTGATTTTTAATCAAAGGGTAAGGGTAAGGTCAGCCAGCAGGACGGCCGTCTCCGGCTCCTCCTTCGGGGCATCCTTGGGTTTCCAGGCCACAATGAAGCTGACAGTTGCGGATTTGACTCGATAACCTTTTGCAAACCAATCGGTGAGTGTCTTTTGCATCCGGACTGAGAGTTTGGCCACGGGAAGGTCCGCCTTCTCGGTATAGAGTGTGAAATCGCGATATTGCAGCGGATCACCGCTCTGCAGTGCCAGCACTTCGCGTTTGATTCCCTTGAAAAACTCCAGATAGACATCCCGATGGGAGAGTTGCAGGACGATCTCTTCGGGCAGGGTATAGTTCCGATTGTCGCGGTCGTGACGGTCAGCCGTCAGACGGTCAAAGCAGTGTCCGTTAGTATGAATGAACAGACGGTTCTTGGCACGGGTGATTCCCACGTAGTAGCGGCGTTTCAGCTCCGCATTCTTGGTGTAGTTGTCGGTCAGAAGCATGTAAACGTCGTCGAACTCGTGTCCTTTGGCCTTGTGGATGGTTGAAACCACCACCTCGGAGCCCGAAACATCGCAGAAATCCTCCATCGACGATTCAAAGACGAACTCCTTGAAATCGCTGATGTATTTTGTCTGGTTGAGATGCTCGAACTGTTCGAAGCAGCGTTTCACAAGGTCCATATTCTGACTCCGTGCGTAGGTTTTGCTCGTAGTACGCTTCGCCTCCTCCCAGAGCTCGCCCGGAATCACGGGTGTCGTCACCCGTTTGTCCAGGTATCGGAGGAAGTATCGCATCTCGGAGAGGTTCCAGAAGCGGAAGCCGTCCATCGATTGGATCAGTTTGCACGGGACGCCCTCCTTGCGCAGAAGTCCGGTCAGGATGACCGCCTCGTCGTTCGTCTGGGTGAGGACGCACGAGGTGCCTGCATGACGGTTGCGGAGCAGTTCGTCGACCAGCGGGCGGTACATGATTGCCGAGGTGTGGCAGGTGACGCCAACCCATCCTTCTTCGTGGCGCATCGATTGGATCTGCGTGTGCTTCATCCGTCCGGGGATCGATTGGACGAACTCGTTGGCAAAGGTGACCGGATGGCGAGCACTGCGGAAATTGTCGGTCATCTCGATGAGACGAGCTTCGGGTCGTTGGGCCAGTTGGAACATGTAGCCGGAGTCGGAACCCCGGAATTCGTAGATGTTCTGGTCATCGTCACCCACGGCGATGACGCGCATCTCCTCGTTGCGGGCCATCAGCGCCGTTACGAGGGCATACTCGTCGGCGGCCATGTCCTGTGCTTCGTCGATGACGAGTACGGTCTTGCCGATCTTGTTGGGTTCGACCTCCCCCTGTTCGATCATCCGGGCAGCCCGCGAGACAATGTCCCGGGCATCTTCGAGGTTACCGATACGCCCCAGCAGGTCGAAGCAATAGGAGTGGAAGGTCTTGATCTCGACGAAGTGGGCCGCATTGCCGATCAACGCCATCAGACGCTGTTTGAACTCCGTGGCCGCCGCACGCGAGAAGGTGAGCATCAGCAGCTGTTCGTGCTTGACATCTTCGAGCAGAAGCAGCGATGCCAGTTTGTGGACCAGTACGCGGGTCTTGCCGCTACCGGGCCCAGCCGCAACCACGATGCAGTGGGACTCCTTGTCGGAGATGATCTCCATCTGTCGAGGGGAGAGCGACCCGAAGAGCTGTTTGTATTTCTGGGGCGTCAGGTTGCGCTGGATCTCGTTGATGCGCTCGCCGCGGAAGTATTTCGCGATGAAGCGCCGGTAGTCCATCTGGAAGTAGTCCTGTACGAACTGCAACGCCGCGTTGTAGTCCTTGACCATCAGATTGGCATACTCGCCCACGATGTGGACCTGCTGGATCTTCTGCTTGTAGAAGGCGTTGAGCAGCCGGTAGTCGTCGACCTTGTAGCGCGACTTGTTGTCCTTGATCCGGCGGATGTCCATCGCGTTGTAGAGGACCAGAAAGCCTCCTTCGAGCTTCAGCGCTCCGATCTTCGAGAGGTAGAGAAGCGCCTCCTCGACCTCGCCCAGCTGCAGGTCGTTTCGCCCGAAGAGCATCGTCCGGTTATCGGCCTTGAATTGATTCAGCAACTCGACGATCGAGAACTGCACGGCATTGTCTGCGACGGTGTGTTCCTGCCCGGTGGCGTTTGGCTGCGCGAGTGTACGCGACAACTCGGCGGCCTGGCGGTAGAGCCAACTGATGGCAAAACGGCAGATCTCGGCCCGTTTGTCGAATCGGGCCTCCGTCGACTGCAGGTCGGTCTGTCGCCGAAGCTGCAGGTTGTGATCCGCATCCTCCTGCTTGCGGAGGTATCCCTTGACCGTAAGGAAATAGAGCAAGGTGCGGATGTCCTTCTCCTTCGAGGTGCCGATTCCCTCCTGGATGGTATCCTCGTTCAGCTGTTTGCAGGAGATGCTAAGCCCCTCCTCCGGGATGCGGTGGAGCAGGTAGCGTTCGAGTTGGATGAAGCGCTCGAGCAGCTGTTGCGACTTGCGTTCCGAATCGCCCGTTCCGAGCAGGTAGGCCGACAAATCCTTGCTGTCGGCCAGGATCCCCTCCTGGCGCATGCGCTCCACGGCGGAGATCACCTCGCGCTTGCTCATGCCCAGAATATCGGCCAGGTAGTCGATTCGCGATTCGGCCTCCGAGTCCTGCGCCTTGGCAATATACTTTTTCGAGATGAGAGACTTGATGATGCGAACCGCCTGTTCGGTCTCCTTACTGTCGAACAGCGGCGAGGCCGTCAGCCGTCGCCGGGCTTCGTCGAGATTCCGCACGGTGATGCCCGTGGCGTAGACGTGTGGAACGTTGTTGCCCCGTTCGAGGTAGCCGGCCTGTTCGAGCGCCGCCAGTGCGGTTCGTACCCGGGTCTCGATGTCGGAGCCTGAACCGTCCCAACCGGCTTGACGCGCGATCTCCAGTGCCGACGAATTGACTCGCATGCGCTGGCGGGTGAGCTCCTTCACGGCCTTCCATACCTGCTGGATTTCACCGATGCTCAGCTTCGTCTGGTTCAGCAGGATGAAATGCTTGTCCAGGTCGTTGTCGCCGTAGAGAACGTAGCAGCGGGCATGCAGATGGGGGTTGCGGCCGGCGCGCCCCGCTTCCTGTACGTAGTTCTCCAGCGAATCGGAGATGTCGTAATGGACCACCAGCCCCACGTCGCTCTTGTCCACGCCCATGCCGAAGGCCGACGTGGCGACGATGATGCGCACCTGGTCGTTCATAAAGGCCTCCTGGTTGGTGATCTTCTCGTCGGAATCCATCTTGCCGTTGAAGGGAAGGGCCCGGAAACCGTCGTGGGTGAGGCGTGAAGCCAACTCCCGGGTTCGACGGGTTCGCGAGACATAGACGATGCTCGGGCATTGTGAGTCGGCAATGAGTTCACGCAGCCGCTGGTATTTCTCTTCGTCGTTGTCGACGTGCAGCACCGAGTAGCTCAGGTTTGTGCGTGTTGCTTTCGAAGCGAAGAGCTCCAGATTCAGATCCAGCGTCTGTTCGAAGTAGTCGCGGATGTCCTGAATCACCTTCTGTTTGGCCGTGGCGGTGAAGCAGGAGACCGGGATCGGAAGTTCGCTTCCCTTTTTCTGCTGGTATTTGCGGATGAAGTGGCCGATATAGAGGTAATCGACCCGGAAGTCCTGACCCCACGACGAAAAGCAGTGGGCCTCGTCGATGACGAAGCGGACGACGTTGCGGGCCAGGAGGATGCGTTCGATTGTAGCCGAGCGGAGCATCTCGGGTGAGATGTAGAGCAGCGCGGCTGTTCCATCCTGCACCTTCTCGATAGCCAGGGCCCGCGTGATGGGATCCAGCATACCGTTGATGGTGACAGCCTCGGTGATACCCCGTTCGGCAAGGTTATCCACCTGGTCCTTCATCAGCGACTGCAGGGGTGAGATCACCACCGTGAGTCCGTGGACAGAGCGTCCTGCCATAAGAGCCGGCAGCTGGAAGGTGAGTGACTTTCCGCCACCGGTCGGGAAGATTGCCAGCAGTGAGCGCCCTTCGACGGCCGCTTGTGCCGCCCGCTCCTGAAGTGGTTCACCTTCATAGGTACGGAAAGCATCGTAACCGAACAGCGACTTGAGGCTGCGGTGAACGTCGAGTTGGGCGTTGCAATAGGCACAGCCTGCAAGGCAGGGGGTATGGCGCAGCTTTTTGATGACAAACTCCACGCTCGGATAGTTGTGCAGTACCCATCCCGGCGTGATGGAGCGGTGATCGGTCGTGTCGATTAGCGCCAGTGCATAGGCCAGTTCGCAGGGGTAGTGTTCGATCAATGGCTTGAGGTCAACGTTCTGGCAGATGCGGCCTCGGTAGACGGTTGCGATTTGTTCGCCGAGGTCATATCCCTTCGGGCCGGCTCCCACCAGATCGAGGAATCCATCGAACTCCGGATGGCCACGCAGCAGCGCGGTGAAAAGCTCCCGTTTTTGCTCGGACCATGCATTCCAACGCGCTATCTCGTCCAGAAGCAGATCACGTGCCTTTTCGCAGTCGTTGACCGGGTTGTTCATCTGATCGCTGACCAACTTATCATCCTTTACAAGCCGATGATAGGGACGTTCGGGAAAGAGCAGGGGCGAGATGTAAAGCGTGTCGACCAGCCGCCAGGGAATTTGTCGATCCTCGAAGATGTATTTGGCGTCGTGGTGGATGATGTTGTGCCCGCAGAGATACTCCACTCGCTCGAGGAATGGTAGCAGCTCTTCTTTCGAGGCTTTATGGAAGATGGCCCCATCGTAACGAAGAGCTCCGATGTCGTGGATTCGATGGTCGGTCAGTCCGATCTCAACGTCCACGATCGCATAACGCAACGGCCCATACCGAAAGGACATGAAGCCTCGGGGTGGATTCAATACGTCGTTGGAATCCGTTTGGGACAGGCTGTTTGATATGGGGCTCTCCTGCATGGAGTTAGGTGTAATTGCAGTTCATCTTACAAATATAGAATTTTTTCTTGGGTTTATGTGTTGTATTGCAGCATCTTGATTGATCGTATTCTTAATTTGGTCTTTGTAGTCAGAACTTATCTAACTTTAATATTATGTTTGCAAACTTTTCATCGACTCACTCCTAATAAAGGGGAAAATATCCTTGCAGACCTCAATCTCGTTTGTATTGGAGACGAATTCGCGGATGTTTTGCGAGTCATTTTTGTGGGCAGGCTGAGATGGAATGATTGACTTATGCGATCTGATTACTCGTATTTTTTGCAGTCAAAAGAAAAAATGGCTGGAACCATTTCGTTATGATATGATCATTTTTGTACTATATGGAAATCTTTGGAAGACAGAAAATATGATCACTGCCATATTAAATTGATATTTTCATTTGGAGAAATAATAAATAATGTAAATTAAGTTTTAATTGTACAATTTGTAACTGTAATATCTCATAAATGAAGTAAATGCATTATATTTACAACAATATAATTGAAATTGGATCCCAAATAGGAATATTATGAAAATAGCCATCTTACATCTTTCTGACATGCATATTGATAATGGAAATTATCAGTGGTTGACTAAGAAAACAGAATTAATAGTTTCTGCGGTTTGGAATGATTTTTCAGAGTGCGGAAAAATTATAATTGTCGTTTCTGGAGATATAGCTAATTCCGGCAAGAAAGAACAGTATGACTATGCGAAGAATTTTTTTAAAGCACTTTTAAGATCGTTTGCAGAAAAGAGATTAGGTGATACTGAATTGGATAACAAAATTATATGTGTGCCCGGTAATCATGATTGCGACTTCGATATAAATGATAATGCAAGACAAATGTTGCTTCCATCTATACGATCGAATGCAGGGGTGGTCGATAATAGTGTGTATAGCGTAATATCTGCTGTTCAGAACAATTATAAGGAATTCGCAAAAGACATAATGATTGACAAAGAATTCAGTCTTTCAATAAACAATAATGTGATAGTCAACGCGGGTGGTAAAACTATTCTTTTTAGACTTTACAATACAGCATGGATGTCAAGTTTAAAAGAAGAGCAAAATAGCATTGTAATGCCATTAGAGATGATTGAATCAAAGAGTATTAATGCGGATTTGGTAATTTCGCTTTTCCATCACTACTATTCATGGCTTACTCCTTCATGTGATAATAATAAAAATCGTTTTAGAAAGCATGTTGCTAAGACTTCTAATATGATTTTGTATGGTCATGAGCACACTCCCTCATCTTCACAGGTTACGGATTATTACGAGAGTGAAATTGTTAATGAATTTGAGGGTGGCGCATTGTGCTTTTCTCAACCTGGTTATACAAGAACTTCGTCTTTCAATTCCATCATACTGGATTTAGATTCTTTTGAATGTATTGTGCGGTCGTTTGATTATAGTGGTAGTATATATTCTGTGAATAAGGAACGACAAGTGAATCTAAATCAGGAGAGGAAAATGGATGAATTCCGCCATAATGCAGATTTTCAGAAGTCTTTAAAGAAGATGTCAATCCCTATTCACAATAGCGAGAATGTAAAGATGACACTTGATGAGTTCTTTGTGTATCCGGACTTGGAACGAATGAATAAAAGACAATTAAAAGTCGATGAGGATTTTACAGATAGCTCTTCAATTATAGAAGATACACAATACCAGCTTGTGATGCTAGAGGGTGATGACCAATGTGGAAAAACAAGCTTGCTGAATATGTATTATCTCAGATTTGTAGACAAATACATGTACCCTGTTCTCATCAAGGGAAAGAATATTGTCAATGACAATATAGACAAGATTATCGGTAAAGCATTTGATGAGCAATATTGTAGTGAAGATAGGGAAAAATACTTACAGAATGATACGAAGAAGAAAATTCTTATTGTGGATGATTTTGATGAATGTCAATTGAATGATACAATTAAGAAAAAGCTGATAGACCAATTCTTAGTTCGATTCAGTAAGGTTATTATTGCTACCAAAGAGAATGAAAATATGATTTCTTCATATTTTCTTATGGAGAAGAAGAATACGTTGGCTGCACGTATTAAACCTCTTGGACATGTAAAGAGAAATGAATTAGTAAAGAAATTCTATCTTACGTACGATGTGAATGCTTCTTCTTTACAAAAGCAAGCTCTTTTGGATCGTGTAAAAGCAGGGTTCGATATGGTTGAGAATTTTCTTGGCAAGGAGTATATCCCGTCTTACCCAATTTATATTCTATCTATCTTGCTGTCCAATACCAAGATGCTAAATAGTTCTCTGGAACAGACTTCATACGGCTACTGTTACGAAGCCTTGATAACTTGTGCGCTATTGTCATGTGTGAATGATAAAACAAAGATTGATCGGTATTATAATGTTCTGACAAACTTGGCTTATTATATTTATCGGAAAAATGGCAAACCCATATCAGAAGTCGATTTTCAAAGATTCTACGATAAATATCAGGAGGTTTATTATTCGGAAGGTTATAAAGAAGTAAAAAGTACCCTCTTAAAGTGTAATTTACTGCGTTGTACAGATGATTATTATTTTAAGTTCTCATACAACTACATATATTATTTTTTAGTTGCCAAATATATGGCAGATAATATGCACTGTAAGGAAGGTCAGGATGATATCATGAATTTGTGTCAGAATATTCATGATGAACAAAAGGCTAATATTTTAATATTTATAGCTCATCATATTAAGAATCCACAATTCGTTGAAGCGACGCAGCTCGCTTTAATGTCGGCATTAGATAGCCAAAAACCAGTATCTCTAAACAGAGATGATGATTATTATAAATTGTTAAATGAAATTTGCGAAAGTCTGAAGAAGGAAATCGTTAAACCGAATGAAGAAATAGATCCGGAAAAAGAACGAGAAAAAATACTGCAAAAGCAGGATGAAAACGAACGGCTTGTATCGAATGATAAAGTAGATCCCGATAGTCTGCCTTCTGAGATACAAAACATGAATAGGGCGTTACGTTCCATTGAGGTCGTAGGACAAATTGTTAAGAATAGGCAGGGATCACTACCCAAACCGAATATTAGAGCCATGGTGATGGAGTTGTATGGAGCCGCTTTCCGTACTATAAGTTATTTCGGAACAATTATTAAATCAGAGAGAACGCATGTTATTGAGGATGTGATTAGCAACAAAAAAGAAGGGATTTCTAATAGTGAAATTATTAAGAAGATAGATTCTTTTTTTGAACTTAGTTCTTTGAATTTCTGTTTGTTCGTGTTTTCTAAGGTTATTAATTCTGTGGGTAGCAAGGAGTTGAGAGCTACTTTTTCAGAAATTGCAGATGAAATAGGAACTCCGGCTGCAAAGTTAGTGTCATTCTCAATTATCAGCTGCTTCTCAAAAATTGCTATCCCTGAATTAGAAGCTTTAGTTGAGGATTTAAAAGATAATCCAGTTGCAATGAGTATTATTCGTGCACGAGTACGGTCATATTTGTATAATAATCATGTAAGTTTTTCTGACCGACAGAAAATTATAGATACCGTAAATTTGAATCCACGAGATCGTCATATCATGGCTAATAGGTTTTCTAAAAAATAACAATGTAAGTACGCGAAAAATAGATTCTGGAATTTTATAGAGACAGTTCTGATTAGGAACAATCTTATGCGAGAAGCTGGAATACTGTTGCTTAGAGCGGTTTTATCAAAGATTATGTTCTAAAACCTAATGCTTTTGTGACAAATTAAGTCATACATCTTAGATATAATAGTTTGTATTAGCGGGTTCAATTTTTTGTTAGATTAGGGACTGTCGTAAAAAGAATAAAACTTTATAACGAATTGATTGCCAATGTAAT
>OHDE01000322.1_pt1 | contig 19906 bp, 19 predicted proteins | sample 1566931 | NCBI WGS metagenome assembly OHDE01 (sample SAMEA3879591, study PRJEB24766) | human gut metagenome | biome: human-associated habitat; feature: feces | place: USA | collected 1985/1987 | reverse complement strand
CGAAACGGTGTCAACCGACTATACGACGGCGGACAAGCTGTATTTCGAGCCGTTGACGACAGAGGACGTTCTCAATGTTTTGGAGCTTGAAAAGCCGTTGGGGGTTATTGCGTCTTTGGGCGGTCAGACGGCAATCAATCTTGCGGACAAGCTAAAAGAGTTCGACGTCAACATAATCGGCACGGGAGTCGAAGCAATCGAGCGCGCCGAGAACAGGGATTCGTTTGAAAAAATCCTCAAAAAGCTGAATATTCCGCAGCCCGAGGGATATGCCGTTACCAAAATCGAGGACGGCGTGAGAGCCGCAAACGAAATAGGCTATCCCGTGCTTGTCAGACCGAGCTTTGTTTTGGGCGGGCGCGCAATGCAGATTGTGGGCAGCGACGACACGCTCAGGCACTATCTCGAAAACGCCGTCAGAATCGACGAGAAACAGCCCGTGCTTGTAGACAAATACATAGTGGGCAAGGAGTGCGAGGTGGACGCCGTGTGCGACGGAACTGACGTGTTCGTGCCGGGAATCATGGAGTTGATTGAACGCACGGGCATACACTCGGGCGACAGCATAAGCGTTTATCCTTCGTTCAGCCTGAGTCGGAAGGTAAAGGAAACCATTTTGGACTACACCTTGAAGCTGGGAAAGGGTATAGGCATAGTGGGGCTTTACAACATTCAGTTCATTGTGGACAAGGACGACAATGTTTTTGTCATAGAAGTCAATCCGCGCTCGTCGCGGACGGTGCCCTTCCTTTCAAAGGCGACTGGTTTTTCGCTTGCCGACATCGCCACGTTGGTTATGCTGGGCAAAAGCCTGAAAGAACAGGGACTGACGGAGCTGTATCCCGAGGAAAAGAAAAAGTGGTACGTCAAGGTGCCCGTATTCTCGTTCAGCAAAATCCACGGTCTGGACGCATACCTTTCCCCCGAAATGAAGTCCACGGGCGAGGCGATAGGCTACGACGAAAAGTTTACCCGCGCGCTGTACAAGGCGTTGCAGGCTTCGGGCATGAACGTGGTCAATTACGGAACGGTGTTCGTCACCATTGCAGACAAGGACAAGGACGAGGCTTTTCCTCTCATAGAGAGGTTTTACAGGCTCGGCTTCAACATCGAGGCAACGACAGGCACCGCGAAATACCTCAAAAGCAGGGGGATAAAGACGCGCGCCAAAAAGAAAATAAGCGACGGCAGCGAAGAAATACTCGACTCCATACGCAAGGGCTACGTAAATTACGTAATCAACACGCGCGACATAGATTCGGTGGACCAACAAACGGACGGCTTTCAGATAAGACGGTGCGCGGTGGAAAACAACGTAACCATGTTCACCGCTCTAGAAACGGTGCGCGCCCTGCTTGACGTGCTTGAAGAAATCACCATTACCGTCAGCACGATAGATTCTTGAAAAGGCAAATGAAAAAGGAAGTTATTTTTGAAACGGCAAGCAACGAAAAAATTGCCGCCGACGTGTATGATTTGAGACTCAAAGGCGATTGCCGCGCGGACATAAGGGCGGGGCAGTTCGTCGAAGTGGCGCTTGACGGCTTTTTTCTGCGTCGTCCCATATCCGTGTGCGACGTTTACGGCGACGGTATACGCCTTGTCTACAAGGTGACGGGCAAAGGCACGGAATATATGTCCTCGTTGAAAAAGGGGGACAGAGTCAGGGCCTTGACGGGGCTTGGAAACGGTTTCAGTTTGGACAAATGCAAAAAAACCGCGCTGATTTGCGGCGGCGGCGTAGGCGCTCCTCCTCTGTTGCTTTTGGCAAAAAGGCTGATTGAAAGCGGGAAAAATGCCTATGTCGCGCTGGGCTTCAATTCGGCTGCGGACGTCATGCTTGCGGACGAGTTCAAAGCCGTCGGCGCCCAAGTGGAAATTGCGACGATGGACGGCTCCGCAGGCTTAAAGGGAACAGTCGCGGCGGCTCTGCCGCGTCAGACGGACTGCGACTTCTTTTTCGCGTGCGGTCCCAAGGCAATGCTTAAAGCGCTGAGCGCTTCTCTCGAAATCAGGGGAGAGGTGAGTCTCGAAGAGCGCATGGGCTGCGGCTTCGGCGCCTGCATGGGCTGTGCGGTCAACACTACGCAAGGAGTAAGGCGGGTGTGCGCCGACGGTCCCGTGTTCTGCTCCGAGGAGGTAATATGGTAGATACCAAGGTCAGTTTGAGCGGTCTTGTTCTGGACAATCCCGTTATTCCCGCAAGCGGAACCTTCGGTTACGGCAGCGTCTTTTCGGAGTTTTACGACATAAACATACTCGGCTCGTTCAGCTTCAAGGGGACGACCTTAAACCCGCGCGACGGCAACCCTTGTCCGCGCATAGCGGAAACCAAAAGCGGTATGCTCAACTCCGTCGGCTTGCAAAACCCCGGTGCGGAAAAGGTGGCAAAAGAGGAGCTTGGAGAGCTTTCAAAGATATACGGGAAAAAGGTCATTGCCAACGTGGGCGGCTTTTCGGTTGAAGAATACGTGCGCTGCGCCGAAATCTTCGACGGCTGCGAACAGGTGGGGCTGATAGAGCTAAACATAAGCTGCCCCAACGTCCACAACGGCGGTATGTCTTTCGGAACCGACGCGAAAAACGCGGCTCGCGTCACGAGCGCCGTCAAAGCCGCCGTGAAAAAGCCCGTTTACGTAAAACTCAGCCCAAACGTCACCGATATAACGGAAATTGCCAAAGCGTGCGAGGACGCGGGCGCGGACGGGCTGAGCATGATTAACACGCTTTTGGGCATGAGGATAGATTTAAAGACCTTTAAACCCGTTCTTGCAAACAAAAGGGGCGGACTGTCGGGGGGCGCGTTGTTTCCCGTTGCCTTGCGCATGGTCTACGACGTGTACGAAGCGGTGAAAATTCCCATTATGGGCATGGGAGGAGTGGAGAGCGCCGAGGACGTTGCGGAAATGATGCTTGCGGGCGCGACTGCCGTGCAGGTGGGCGCGGCAAACCTCGTCAATCCCTTCGCCTGCAAGGAAATAATCGAAGACTTGCCCCGAGTCATGAAAAAATTCGGCATAAAAAAAATAAGCGATATTATCGGAGGAGCGCACAGGTGAACAAAAGAAAGGACGTTATCGTTGCTTGCGATTTCCCGTCGGAGGCGGAGCTTGACAATTTTGTAGGGCTGTTTAAGCGTTACGAAAAAAAGCCTTTTTTGAAAGTGGGAATGGAGCTGTTTTACTCTGCGGGACCGGACGTGGTCAGGCGTTTGAAGGGCGAGGGCTTCGACGTGTTTCTCGACCTAAAACTGCACGACATACCCAACACCGTGGGACGCGCCATGAGCGTGCTTGCAAATCTCGGAGCGGATATGGTAAACCTGCACGCCGCAGGCGGCTCCGAAATGATGAAACGCGCGGCGGAGGGGCTTGTGCGGCATGACGGCGCGCGTCCGCTGCTGATTGCGGTAACCCAACTCACGTCTACAAGCGAAAATATGTTGAAAAACGAGCTGCTGATAAATTGTGATATGGAGACGACTGTTGCCTCCTATGCGCAAAATGCGGCAAGGTGCGGACTGGACGGCGTTGTGTGCAGTCCGCTCGAAGCGCGTCTTGTAAAGGAAGCGTGCGGAAAGGATTTTCTTGCCGTCACGCCCGGCATAAGATTTGCCGACGGCGAAAAGGGCGACCAAGTGCGCGTAACCACACCGCAAAGGGCGAAAGAAATCGGAAGCGACTTCATAGTGGTGGGCAGACCGATTACCGCCGCCGAGAACCCTGCGGAGGCTTATTTCCGCTGCGTAAAGGAATTTTTGGGATAGGAGGCAGATATGAAAGAAATAGCGGGTTATCTTTTGAAAATAGGCGCGGTTTTTCTGCGCCCGGAGCAGCCGTTTACTTGGGCAAGCGGCATAAAAAGCCCCATTTATTGCGACAACAGGTTGGTTTTGACCGACGTGGAGGCGCGCGACGCGGTTGAAAACGCCATTGCGGAAACGGTAAGGCGGCGTTATCCTCAAGCTCAGGCTCTGTTCGGTACAAGCACGGCGGGCATAGCGCACTGCGCAATCGCGGCGCATATCCTGCGCCTGCCTGCGGGTTACGTCAGGAGCGGCGCAAAGGAGCACGGCAGAACCAACCGCATTGAGGGCAAACTCGAAAAGGGCGAAAAGGTTGTGGTCATAGAGGACCTTATCAGCACGGGCGGAAGCGTAATAGAAGTGGTGGAGGCTTTGCGCGAGGCGGGTGCGGAGGTGCTTGGCATTGTCAGCATCTTTTCCTACAACATGAGTAAGAGCGCGGAAAAGCTTTCCGGAGCAAACGTGGAAAACGTGAGTCTTTCCAATCTTGACGAGCTGTGCGAGGTGGCTCAGGAGAAAAAAATAATCGGTCCGGAGGAAGTCCGACGGGTGCTTGCGTTCCGCGACAATCCGTCCGACGAGAGCTGGATAAAAAACTGACGGAGAAAAAATGAAACATTTGCTGGATATAACCGATATGAGCGTTTCGGAAATCGACGCGCTTGTAAATCAGGCTGAAAACATTATGAAAAACCGAGAGGCTTACGCCCATGCCCTTGACGGCAAAACGCTTGCCACGCTGTTTTTTGAACCGAGCACGCGCACGAGACTTAGCTTCGAGGCGGCAATGCTTGAATTGGGAGGCAGAGTTCTGGGATTTTCTTCCGCAGACAGTTCGAGCACCGCAAAGGGCGAAACGGTCGGCGACACGGCGCGCGTCGTGAGCTGCTTTTCCGACGTGATTGCCATGCGTCATCCCAAAGACGGCGCGGCGAGGGCGGCTGCCGCTTGGGCGCGGGTGCCCTTAATCAACGCGGGAGACGGCGGTCACTGCCATCCCACGCAGACGCTTACCGACCTTGTCACCGTTCACGCGGAGAAAGGGCGGCTTTTCGGCTTGAAGGTGGGAGTCGTAGGCGACCTGAAATACGGCCGCACGGTGCATTCTCTTTTAAACGCGCTTTTGAGATACGAGGGAAACAGCTTTGTGCTGATTTCTCCGCGCGAGCTAAGACTGCCCGAATATATGCTCCAAGCAATCAAGCAAAAGGGCGGCAAGGCGGTTGAAACCGCCGATTTGCAGGAATATATGTCGGAGCTTGACGTGCTTTACATGACGCGTATTCAGCGGGAAAGATTTTCCGACGCAGACGAATACGAGCGTCTCAAAGACAGCTACGTTCTCACAAGGGACAAACTTGGCTCTGCAAAGGAGGATATGATAGTCATGCACCCGCTGCCGAGGGTAAACGAGATTGCCGCAGACGTTGACAAAGACAGCCGCGCCAAATATTTCGAGCAGGTCAATTACGGCAAATTCGCGCGTATGTCGCTGCTGCTTACGCTTTTGAAGGACGGCGGCGCTTCGGGCGAAACAAAACTCGGCGGCACGCTTACGCAAAAGAGCTGCCCCAATCCAAGATGCATAACCAACGCCGAGCCGTCGCTCGAAAAGCTGTCAATCTTTGACGGCGGCACGGAAAGGTGCGCCTATTGCGAAACCTCTCTTGACTGAAAAAGCTCCTTTGACAGGAGTATTTCATGGAAAAGAGCGCAAGCGTACAAATGTTACATCTGCGCGGAGCAGTCGGAAAAAATTTAAAGCGTAACCGAAAGCGCAATTCCCATAGGGAATAAAATCAAAATAAAATTCATAAAGGAATTGCACTTTCAAGCGAGAAAAAGAGCGATCTTTCGGAAACGATAGATCGCTTTTTTTGTGAGAGATTTTCAAAAATTCTAAATGCAACTCGTTATTTTAATAAGTTGCAAAATTTGCTTGACAATTTTATATAAAATCGCATATAATAACATAGACAATAATCAATGTGAGGGCGCACTATGGAGTTTGCCGATTATATTGAAATACTGAAAGCGTTGGGCGAGAGTACGCGCTTGCATATTTTTGAAATGTTGCGCAATGGTACACTTTGCGGGTGTAAAATTCTTGAACAACTCAATATTACGCAACCTACTCTTTCGCACCATATGAAAGTGTTATGCGACTGCGGTCTTGTAAAAGCAGAAAAAGACTGGAAATGGACATATTACACGATTGACTGCGAAAAGTTGCAGGGCTTGCTTTCCTTTTTAGGCGATACAAAATGTATGCGAGAAAAAAGATAGTCCGAAAAAATTTTTGTCTTTCATATAGATAATTGTCAATATTATAGGAGGATTTATGGAAGAAAACGAAAAGATTTTATCAAAACACAACGAAATAGAAAACGCAAGCAAGCAATCATGGTTTAAGCGTCATAAAAAATTACTGATTTTCTTTGGTGTACTTATCGGCATAGGACTTGCAATCGGAATTGCCGCTATTATCGACGGGGTTCACGGTATTGAAGTTTTAGGCAATTTTATAACAGACCAAATTTTAGGCATGCAATGGCTGAACACTTTGCTCGGTATGGCGTTTACAGGAATGTTCGGCGCGGAATTTATGGCAACGCGCTGGGGCGGGGCTATACAATTCTTTATTTACGATACAATCAAAATTATCGTATTGTTATGCTTGCTTATTTTCCTTATTTCTTATATACAGAGTTATTTCCCGCCTGAGCGTACTAAAAAAATACTCGGAAAATTTCACGGCATAGGCGCAAACGCCGTCGGCGCGTTGCTCGGAACTGTTACGCCGTTTTGTTCCTGTTCCTCTATTCCTATTTTTATGGGTTTTACAAGGGCGGGCATATCAAGCGGTGTGACTTTCAGTTTTCTTATTTCAAGCCCACTCGTCGATTTGGGCGCATTTATACTGTTGGTAAGTGTATTCGGTTTCCCGATTGCAATATCGTATGTAGTTGTTGGACTATTGCTTGCCATTGTCGGCGGAACTATCATAGAAAAAACAGGCGTCGGTAAAAATGTTCGAGATTTTTTACTTGAAGGAGATATTGCCGAAGTTGACGGCGTTGAACTGACGAGGAAAGATCGCTTGATTTATGCAAAAGACCAAATGCTATCTACTCTTAAAAAAGTTTGGATATATATTTTGATTGGTGTGGGCATAGGCGCGGCTATTCACAACTTCATTCCTACGGAATGGATACAAATGGTGCTTGGCGAGGATAAATGGTACAGTGTACTTATTGCAAGTATTGTCGGCGTGCCTCTGTATGCGGATATTTTTGGAACAATACCTGTTGCCGAAGCGTTATTTTTCAAAGGCGTAGGCGTTGGTACGATACTTTCTTTTATGATGAGCGTTACCGCTCTGTCTTTGCCGTCAATGATAATGTTGGCAAAAGCCGTTAAACCGAAATTGCTCTTTTGGTTTATTTTCATAGTTGTTGTCGGGATTATCGCTATCGGGTATATCTTTAACGCTTTGAACTTTTTATTTATTTAGGAGAATAGAAAATGAATATTATCACATTAGGAAATTGCTGTAAAAAATCGCAGAAGAACCATGAAAACGCAGTTATAGCCGCAAAAAATTGCGGAATAGCTGAACCCGTTGTCAACATCGGAGATATGGCGGAAATAATGAAATACGGTGTAATGGCTACCCCTGCACTTGTTATTGACGGCAAAGTTGTTTCAATAGGGCGTATGCTTTCCGTGGAACAAATCGAAAAATTGATTAAGGACAGATTATAAAATGAGTTGCCCCAATGTAAAAGAGTGTATTTGTCCGAAAATTACCTGCCCGAACCACGGGCAATGTTGTAAATGTGTTATTAAACATAGAAACACGGACAGTTTGCCGTATTGTTTATTCCCCGATAATAACGGAGATAAGTCAAACGAAAACCATTATAGAGTGTTAAAAAAACGCTTTGAAAAATAAAGAGGTACTTCAAAAATTATAAAATACAAACATTTGTTTGTATTTTATTGACAAAACGAAATGGATATGGTATAATGGAAGAGTACAGGTGGAGATATAGCCTGTACTCTTTTGCCGTGCTTTGAAATTAGTACGGCGCACTCCCCTTATGGGAGAGTGGGCGCATAATAGGATTGCGCCGCGGAGAGAGAAGTTCTCCGCTATGTTTCAGCGCAAACTGCGCTGCACCCGAGCCGTCTGAAAAACGAGCCAAGACAGGGCTTTTTAAGCGTACAAATTTTTGAATGCAGAAAGCCTTTGTTTGGTTTTCGTTTTTCGTCGGGCGATGAGGGGCTTTTTTGTGATACGATTTTTCCGGAAAAGCCGTTATATTCCATTGCCCGAAAAAGACGCGCGATGACAGGCTTTTATAAAAGTACCATTTTTTAAGAGGAAAGCCGTTGTTATCGTGTGTTTTAAGACGTGCCGTGACGGGGTTTTTTAAGCGTACAATTTTTGGTGTCGGGGCGCGAAAGCGTATTCAACAGCCGGCATCACAATAGAATGGCTAACCACCATAGAGCAATGCAAAGTTGCTAAATACGGTTAAGGTCGGTGATACGCGAAGAGCTGTCAGCGGCTTTTTTGCACCCTTTTTCGGGTATCAATGTCCGCCCCTTTCGGTGTGGATTAAAGATAGAAAAATAAAAACTCGGAGGAACAAATGAGCAATCAAACGACAATCAGACCGCCGTAATCAGGCAAGCAAGCTACCAAGCATACAGCAATCAACAGTAAAAATGCAAGCCCCTCTCTTGCAAGCAAACGGGGAGCAAAATTTGAGAGAATCTCTCCTTATCTGCGATAAGTATAGCTCACTATACTTATTGCGCTTCGCTCCATAAGTTCCGTTCGCCCTTGCAGGGGGCTTTTAACAGAAAAAGAAAAATATTTCGGAGGAAACAGCCATATCGTATTTAGTTTGTAACTTACAGAAAATATCAAATGAGAAAAAGGATAACGTGACGCCCATCGAGTTGGAAAACGAGCGCGACGAAAGCTACACGCCCGATAACCCGAACATCGACCTGTCGAGAACGCGAAGAAACTATCACACCGTTCATCGGTCGGAGCGTTACATGGATTACATCAACGGACGGATCGCAACGCTGCCCTTAAAACGGAAAGTTCGTAAAGACGCCGTACTCATGGGCGCGTTCGTCATCTCGTCGGACGGAGAATTTTTCAATCGGCTAATACTGTCGCAGCAACGGCGGTTTTTTGAGGACGCGACGGAATACTTTGCCGAACGGTACGGGGAAGAAAATATCATCTCTGCGGTCGTCCACATGGACGAAACCACACCGCATATGCACCTGAATCTCGTTCCCATCGTTGACCGCAGGTTATGCGCAAAAGAACTGTTCACGCCCAAAACCCTGCGGGAACTGCAATCGGACTTTTGGGAGAAGGTCGGGAAGAAATGGAATTTGGAGCGCGGCAAGCCGGGCAGCCAGGCAAAGCACAAGTCGGTAGCCGAGTATAAGGCGCAGAAGATTTTGGAATCCGCACGGAACGAAGCGAAAAACATTATCTCCGAGGCGGACGGCAAAGCACAGGCGGCGAAATTACAGGCGGACAGCATTGTATCGCAGGCGGAACAAACGGCGGCGGAAACCAAACAGCAGGCGCAGGAATATCTGAACGGCGTGATACAATCGGTGGAAGAAGAAAAAACCAAACCCACGCCGAAGAAACGGAAACAAGCCGAGGAAGAAATCCGAGTGCTGCGCGCGGAAAACGCCGCCCTGCGGCAGGCGAAAGACATCAGCGATCATGACCGCGCCGATCTGTTCGAGTTGTATCAAGAATCGGAACGGGCGAACAAAAGCAAAGAGAGCGTCTATAAAATGGTCAGCGACATACTCTCCGCCTATCCCGACGAGTTCAGAACGCTGTTGCATAAATCGAGGGAGAAGAAAACAACGCCCTATTATAAAGAGAACAGCCACGGCTACGACCGCGGCGGCAAATAAAAACTGAATAAAGTTCTCCCTTTCCCGTTGACATCGCTCTCCGAAAGAAGTATAATAGAAAAATAGAATGTTAATACGATAATATTTTCGGAGGGAATATGGCAAAGACAAAAGCGGAGATAGACAAGAATTACGAGGAACGGCACAAGGAAGAGAGAAAGGAAAAGTACCTTGTATGGGGAACGAGCGTATCGCGTAAATTCGCGGAGGAAGTCAACGCATTTTTGAAAGAGAACGGCTATACGAAAGTCCGGTTGATAGAGGCGGGGTATAAATTATTGAAAGAGGAAGCCGCCGGGAATAAGAAGGACAAAGCCGAATGAAGCCCTCTTCCTTGTCGAGCGGGGAAAAATATAAGAAGTGCCTCGGCTTCGAATAAGGAGAAAATGGAAAACGAATAAGAATATCACTTTAACGGCAGACCCTCGCGTATATTACAGCGAGGAACAGGACGGTACTATATTCAAGTACCGCGAACAGGTCATCGGGAATACGGTCTATACCGTCATCTCCCGCAATAACAAGAACGCCAAAGCAACGGCGTTCGACATCACAAAACGGCTGATCGAGAGAAATTCTCGGCAGTTCTCAACAACTCAATCGCTTGAAGGTTGCAATTCGGGAGGTTATAAACAATGAATTTGCAATCGACAATGAAATATAAGAAGGCAAGAACAACCGAAGAACAATGGACTGCACTGTATTGCAGGCTGTCCTGCGACGACGATTTGCAGGGCGACAGCAACAGTATCCGCAACCAAAAGATGCTCTTAAAACAGTACGCCGACGAACACAAGCTGCGCAACGTAAGGTTCTATGTGGACGACGGGTATTCGGGCAGTAACTTTGTTGAGGTAAGATAACGATACCTTTTTTGCAGAGGGTGTTATCTTACCTCTTTTTGATGTATGTTAGATAGCATAACTCTTTACGTCGGCTCCTATCTGTCTGAAATAGGAGATACTTTCAGTAGGCTTGTCGCCTGTATCAACTCTGCCGACAAAGCTATAAAAGATTTCGATTTTGCGGGTGTTCGTTTCCTTATCCAGTTCGTGAATAAGAATACGGTCAATAAATTCATGGACGTTTTCGTAGGTCAGTTCTTCAATCGCTGTGTATCTGCGTACCAGTGCGACAAACCTTTTTACGTCCGCGCTGCGCTCGGTGGCGTTGTCGATTTCCTGTGACAGCTCCGCAATCCTCCGGGTCAGCGTCTTTTTTTCTTCATCATAGCCGGAAGTCAGAAAAGCAAATTGTTCATCTGAAAGTTTCCCTAAAGCGTTGTCCTCGTAGAGCTTGCGGAATAAGATGTTCAGCTCGTTAATACGGTTCTGCGCCTTGTCAAGTTCTTTCCGCTGCTGTGTCAGCGTCTTTTGTACTGCCTTTGCGCTGCACTCGTTGGCGGTTTCGATAAACTCCTGTTCATGCTCTTTCACATAAGACGTTACTCGCTGCAAGTCTGCAAGGACAAGTTCTTTCAATACGCTTTTGCGGATATAATGCGTAGTGCAGAGCATATCATTTCTTGCCCGGTTGCGGTAGTTGCCGCAAGTGTAGGCGTGTTTCCGTTCAAGCGTCCCGGCTCCGCGTACTGCATACATTTTGTAGCCGCAGTCCCCACAAAAGAGCAGCCCGGAAAACAGGTCAATTTCATCAACCTTTGTCGGGCGTTGCCGGGTGGCAATCCGCTTCTGTGCAAGTTCAAAGGTTTCTTCATCAATCAAAGGTTCGTGAGTGTTGGGGAAGAAATACCTTTTTTCCTCCGGGTTCTTTTTCGTCTTTTTCGACTTATAAGATACCTTGTAGGTTTTCCCGGTTATGGTATGCCCTAAATACTCTTTCCTTGTCAGAATGTCGTACAGTGTCTTATCCGGCCAGTTGTACCATGCGTTGAGCTGTGGGCGGGGGTGGCGTTTGCTCCCTGTCCTGCGGTAGCGCAGTTCCCCGACGGTCAGTATTTCATTGTCCCGCAGCCAGTTCTGGATTTCACACATACGGTCGCCCCGTACATACATTGCAAAAATCTGTTTTACGACGTGTGCCGTTTCCGGGTCGGGTATCAGATGATTGCGGTTATCCGGGTCGATAAGGTAGCCGTAAGGAGCTTCGCCGTTGACGCGCTCGCCTTTCTGTGCCTTTGCCTGTTTGACAGCCCGGATTTTCTTTGAGGTGTCGCGGGCGTAAAACTCGTTGAACCAGTTCCGCAGAGGGGTAAACTCGTTATCTTCCCTCGCTGTGTCTACACCGTCGTTAATGGCAATGTAGCGCACTTCGTATTCGGGGAAAACAATCTCTATCAGTTCGCCGGTTTTCAGATAATTACGTCCCAGACGGGAAAGGTCTTTTGTTATGACGGTCGCCACGTTCCCGGCTTCAACCTCATGCAGCATGGCTTGAAGCCCCTCACGCTCAAAGCTCACGCCGGAAAATCCGTCGTCAGCCGCTGTCAAGTAAGGACTAAAGAATTTTGAGATTTGTTTACAATTCAGAGGGTCAAGATGCTGCATCCACCGTTTCAAGGCAGGTAAGCAGCGCCTCCAGTTCATCACGCAGGGCAAGCTCGATTGCAATACCGCCGTCCTTATAAACCGTCACTCGCTTTACCACATTGTTTGCGATTTCGGTGGTAAGCGTTTCAAGCTCGGTGTATTCCTTGTATTTTTCAATAAAGGCTCCGCCTTGGTCGGTGGTGGTCTGCGAGGACTTTTCAAGTCGCTCCATCTTTTCGGTAAGCTCCTGCATCTGTGCCTGATTGGTTGTCTTTTGGGACAGGTACGTTTCTTTGTCGATTGTGCCGTCAATCAGCTTTTCATATAAATCCTGGAGAGACTTTTCAAGCTGATTTTTTCGGCTCTGCAGTACGGCGAGCTCACGTCGGGCTTGCTTTTTTTCTGCCTGTATGCGTTCCTTCTGTAAGAGCAGAAGATGCTCCAAACTGACCGCATAGGCGGCATAAGTGCGGATTAAGGTCACAACCATTTCGTGAATATCCGCTTGCAGAATACCTTCCGTGGCACAATCAAAACCTGTTTCTAGATGAATGTTGCGACAATGGTATTTTGCGTTCTTGGTGTTCGATAGCGACATAGCGAAGCCGCAGGTTCCGCATATCACTTTACGGCGAAGCGGATTTCTTTCGGATGCACTTGGAATAAATTCCTTGTACTCCTTCATACGGCTTGCCGCTTTCTGAAACAGCTCCTTTGAGACGATGCCCTCGTGGGTCTCGTCAACCACAATCCAATCGGACTTGCTTTTCTTTATCGTATGCACGTTTCCGACCATATCACGCTCACGCTTGCCATATACGCATTTTCCAATATAGCGTTCGTCACGGAGCACCTTGCAGATAACGCCTGTTGTCCAGAAGTTTTCTTCGTGGATGCTCGGCCAACGGTCACGGGAACATCCCGCCGCCCGTTTGTACAGCATCGGTGTCGGAACTCCCTCACGATTGAACATAGCAGCAATCTCAACAGGCTTTACTCCGTCTGCCGTCAAGGTGAATATCTTCCGAACAATGTCTGCCGCTTCATCATCAATGATAAGGCGGTTTTTATCTTCGTGGGCTTTCACATACCCATACGGAGCGAACGGACTGAGGAACAATCCTTTCTCGGCTCTCATACGCTTTGCATTTTTGACCTTGCCGGAAAGCTCACGGCTGTAGAGGTCATAAATCAGCGTTTTGAACGAGGTATCAAGGCTGTCGATGTCCTGCGGTCTGGAGCTGTCAAAGCCGTCGTTGACAGCGATGAAGCGAACGTCCAGGAACGGAAACACACGGCTGATGTAGTTGCCGACCACGAGATAATCACGCCCGAAACGGGAAAGGTCTTTGACTACGATGCAATTTATCTGTCCCTGTTTGACCTGTTCCATCATTCTGAGGAAATCCGGTCTTTCAAAGTTCTTACCACTCCAGCCATCGTCACAAAACTCGGAGATTTCCCAACCGCTGAACTCAGGTCGGCTGCTGATGAAATGCTGCAACAGACCTCGCTGATTGGATATACTTTCGGATTCCGCTTTGCCGGTATCCTTTAAGTCGCCGTCCTCGCTGGACAAGCGAAGATACATTGCTACTCTCACACAGCAGCCCTCCCTTCGATAAATTTCAGCAGTGCCATATATTCATCCCGATAACGCAGGCGAATATCAATGTTTTTGTCTGCATCCACATAGATGCGTTCCACAAGTGCCGACGCCATTTCTTTTGTCAGCTTGTCTGTTCCCATAAAAGAGCGGGACTCTGTGAGAAAACGGTTCTCTGCGGTATAGACCTTGCTTTCAAGCTGTTCCTGCTCTAAAGCGGCGATAAGCTGTTCGGCTTTCTCTGCTTCTGCCTTGTACCTTGCTTTGAGCGTAACATATTCCTGCTCGGTCATAAGCTGTTCCACATAGTTCTGATACAGGCTGTCATACAGAGATTGGCTGCGCTTCAAAGTGCGCCTTGCCGTTTCCAGTTTGGATGCCGCATCGGAACGCTGACGGCGGTATTCCGGTTCTGCGTTCAACCGCTTGATAACCTCCTGCAAATCAGCGGCAATCTGTATTTGAGACTGAATTGCCGTGAACAGGACTTCGTTCAGCTCATCCTCTCGGATACTCACAAAGGAACAACGATTGGGGTCGTCTGCGTGACCGGGACAGATATAGGTGTACCACAGCTTTTTGCCGTGGCTCACATTCTTATATCGAACAAACGGTCTTTGGCAGTTCGGACACCACACAAGCCCTTGCAGGATATTCTCGGTATGCTCTAAATGAGAGAACTTACCGAGGCGTTCGTGATACTCGCTCTTTCTCTGATTGGCGATTTGCTGTACATTTTCAAAGATTTCCTCATCAATAATCGGTTCGTGGGTATTACGGACGATAATCCAGTTTTCTTTGTCCACATAGGTCTGTCGCTTTCCTTCATAGAAGGATTGCTTTTTTCTGCCTTGAACCATATGACCTATGTAAACGGGGTGTGCCAGTATGCTCTTTATAATCTGCGTATGCCACAGCACACCCTTGTATTTCTCCGTTTTGACCTCGCCGGTCTCGTAGAGATATGCAGAGGGAGAAAGAATACCGGCATCATTGAGTCTGCGTCCAATCTGTACCACGCTGATACCCTCGGAACGCCACTTGAATATCTGACGGACGGTAGGTGCGGTTTCCTCGTTGATAATAAGGTGGTGTTTGTCGTTGGGGTCTTTACTGTACCCATACGGTGCCCACGCTCCGATGAACTCGCCGTTCTGCTGCTTAACGTGAAGTGCAGATGCGGATTTCTTGGATATATCCTTGCTGTAAACCTCGTTGATGAGATTTTTCAGCGGAACAATATATCCATCCTGGGTTCTCTCTGCGGTCAGCGTATCGAAATTGTCGTTGACGGCGATGAAGCGAACACCGAGGAATGGGAAGATACGCTCCAGGTAATTGCCGGTCTCCTTATAGTTACGACCGAAACGGGACAGGTCTTTGACCACGATGCAGTTCACACGCCCTTTGCGTACTTCCTCCATCATCTTTTCAAACTGAGGACGGTCAAAGTCCGTGCCGGTTCGACCGTTGTCACAGAACAGAGCCACAAGCTCCATATCGGTTTTGTTTTCAATAAAGGACGTGAGCAGAGCTTTTTGTCCTTCAATGGTATCAGCACCGTGCTTTCCGCTATCCTCCACGGATAAGCGAACGTAAGCGGCGGTCTTATATACTTTCCTCGCAGGAGCAGAGCTTTCCACTTCCTGCACAAGAGGATTTGTCTTTCGTTTTGTCCTTGCCATTTATACTACCTCCCGCAATCTTGCACTCCGAAGAATGTCAAGCTGCCAAGCAAATTCATCCTGCCAACGATAGATGATTTCCACCACATCGTTTGAATGAATCAGTATTTTGTCTATCAGTGCGACTACAACGGCACGGTCAAGGGCTGTAAGTCCTTGCCTTTTGATGAACTCATTCATCCAGGCGTTTTCCGTTCCGTGGTTGTGTATATCTTCAAGCTGTTCTCTGAGAGCGTCCATCTGCTTTTCGGCTTCATCGGCACGAGCCGTAAAGCTCGCTTTCAGCCGTGTGTATTCCTCTCGGTCGATGATGCCGTCTGCAAGGTTTTCATACAGAGACATCAACAGCTTTTGGAGCTTTTCGTATTCCTCGTGTTTCTTGTCGAGCTGTCTTTGCACCTTTTGAGCCTGTGCGGTTCTCAGAGGTGCTGTGTCGGTAATCGTGAGCAATTCGCTCATATCCACGACTTCGCTGATATGCTGCTTTAAGCTGTCGAGCACGATTTCCTCCAAGGCGTTATCTCTGATGCGATGGGGAGAACAGCTTTTGTCCTGCTTGTGGACGGAGCAGACGTAATACACATATTTCTTTTCGCCTGCAGGAACGGTCTTGCGAACCATACTTGCACCGCAATCTCCGCAGAAAATCATTCCGCTGAACAGACCGACCGCTTTGCTGCCGGGACTGCGACGAGTATCGCATTTCAGCACCTTTTGAACACTGTCAAAGTCGATTTTGGAAATGATTGCTTCGTGGCTGTCCTCTATGACAGACCAGTCACTTTCATCCTTGGTAATGCGCTTGTGTACCTTATAGCTGGGCGTGGTCTCCTTGCCCTGTACAAGAACACCGGTATAGATAGGGTTCTTCAGAACACGGATGACCGTACCTGCCGACCACAACGCTTTACTATTGGTCTTAAAGGAAGTGGTGAACTTCATACCAAGGGAGCGTTTGTACTCCATTGGAGAAAGGACACCGAGCTTGTTCAGAGCGTCAGCGATGTCCTGTGGGCTGACACCCTCTAATTTCCACTTAAAAATGTCACGGACAATATCGGCGGCATACTGGTCAACCACCAGCTTGTTTTTGTTCTGCTCGTCTTTCAGATACCCGAAAGCGGCGAACGAGCCGAGGAACTGTCCGTTCTTACGCTTGATTTCGAGCTGGGAGCGAATTTTTACCGAAATATCTCGGCAATAGGCTTCGTTAATGAGGTTCTTGAACGGAATAATAAGGTCGTCGGAGGCTTTCTTGTCTCCGAGGCTATCGTAATTGTCGTTGACGGCAATGAAGCGAACACCGAGGAACGGGAATATCTTTTCGATATATTCACCGGCGTCCAGATAATTACGTCCAAAACGAGAGAGGTCTTTGACAATGATACAGTCCGTTCGTCCTGCTTTCACGTCCTCAATCATCTTTTGGAAACTCGGTCTTTCAAAGGTCGAACCCGAAAAACCGTCGTCAACTCTTACCGCAAACTCCCGAAGTTCGGGTCTCTGCGATATGTAATCACGGAGCAGCTCACGCTGCCCGGTGATGCTGTTGGATTCCTCCTTATCGCCATCGTCACGGGACAGACGGAGATAAAGGGTGGCGTTCCAAAGCTTATTTTGCGTATTCTGCATAATGGCACACTCCTTTTCTCTGTAATGAGCAAAACTACCGAGACGGAGCGTCGCTTTAGTCCTGCTTATATTTTACGGTTTCTGTCCCATTCTGTCGAGGATGTCAGCACTTGGAGCGAATGTACCCGGCAAGGCGTTCCTCCAAAGATACCTCTGTATCCGAGAAACCGACCTTTACGACATATTTGCCATGCTTATAACAGTAGGGATTTCCAATCTGGCGGATAAAATCAATGGCACGTTCCCGTTTGGGAAGTGCCGTGTTTACCTTCACATCCCGGATGTCCACCAGCTCATCACGGTCAACTGTGTTGAGGTCGATATTTTTCATATTTATAATGTTTATAATGGATGCAGATTGCATAACAGCCCTCCTTCTCGGTCTCGTTCATAACTATGCAGAAATTCAAGACAAAATGCGTGTAATATCGGGCTGCTCCAAACCGAGGCTGATGCTTACCGCTTTGTTGATGCCCTGCATCTGAACCTCCGGTACTTTACCCAGGTATTTCATTACACGCACCTTGTCGATGGTGATAATCTGTTCTGCCAGAACCACCGAAGGGCTGTTTAAGTTTTCGATTCCCTCGATGAGAGAATGGGTCGGCTGCTTTGATTTCTTCCAGTAACGGGAAGATACGGGAGCTACTATAAGGGTCGGTGCATAGTGATTGCCCACGTTATTTTGAAGCAACAGCACCGGACGGCAGCCACCTTGTTCGGACCCGATGTTTTTGCCGAGGTCAACAAGGTAAATATCACCACGGCGATAAATCCAGTTTTCTTTCATAAGCTAAGTTCCTTTCTACATCCCCAAAATGGATATGTAAAAGCGACCGCAATCGGATTGCAGTCGCCACAGGGGTATATATTAGAATTTCATCGGGAGTTCGTTCTTGCCGGCGTTTTCGTTGTAAATGCAGAGCAGTGGAAACAGGTACTTTTTGTATCCCGTCAGATTTACGCCAACAGCTCGTCCGTCTCTGTAGATTTTCAAGGGGTCAGTAGCTCGGAGCTGAGTTACGAGCCTTTGGGGGCAATACTCGTCGTGGTAGCGGTCAACGAAGTAAGTGATAGCGATGATATTTTCCGTTCGGAAGGAATCGGGGTTGCCGTTCCACGCCGCTTTCAAAATCTTCATTGCCTCCATATAGCGTTCCTCTCCGATACGCTTGTAGGCATTGAACGCAGTTTTGATACAACCGATGCGGTCAAGTCCACGGTTGTGGTCGAAATCGAGCGCCAGTCCGACAGAAAGATTTGCCATGTAGAAAGAGGTTGCTTCGGAGTCCTTGCCGAAAATCTTTGCTCTCATACGAGCACCGGCAGTCAGCGGAGCAGAGACGCCGTTCTGCTGTGCAAAGAGCAGAGCTTCTTCCTGTTCGTCCATGCCGTAGTACACCTTGCACTTGATGGGAACGTCCTTATTGCCGGAGACGAGAATACGAGCACCGATGGTATGCTGTCCGTCAAAGACATAATATTTGCCGTCACGGTAGCTGACCTTGGGTTCGTTGGCGATACGTTCGTCAAACTTACCGGCGATTTCCTTGGCACGAGGAGAAACAAGTTCTCTCTGATAAGTTTCCCTGGGGCTGATGAGCTGAGAGGCGGGGATAAAGATGGTTTTGTAGTTGTACTTATTTGTCTTAGTTGTCATAATGGAATCTCTCCTTTAAGTATTCGATTAAGATAGGCAAGCCCGTTCTGTGCGAGCTTATTGACTTTGGGATTATGCTTTTTTGCTAAGAAGTAATCCTTGTTGTGGCTGAGGCATACAGACCAGCGAAAGAAAAAAGTGTCCAGAGCATCCTCTAATTCATAGAGCATACTTTCCGGTGTCCCTCGGCAGCCTTCACTCGGCAGTTCTGCCGCAATTTCCTCTAATGTCAGCAAGTGCCTTTCGGGAAGCAGCCTTTTCCTTTCTTCCGGTGGTTTTCGTAATTCTTCAACCAATGCCGGTCGTTCTTCCGGGGCGGCTTTTGTAATAGCGTCCACATCATCTTGTGTGGGTTTGATTTTCCCTGCGAAAATTTCCGAGCGAATACCTGGGTCAATCTCATCAGCAATATCTACTGCTTTTGAAAATGCTCCTGCACGAAGAACCGAGTTCCTGCTGATACCGTATTCGTTTGCAATTCTGTCGCAGGTTTTTTCCGTGGGAATCAAGTTACCAACTTGGGAACTTGATTTCACTTCACTACTTTTTCGGTCGCCGCCATATGATGCTTTTTCCGACTCGTAACGCTTACCGATTAAGTATTTTTTCTGCTGAAAGGTAAGGTTTCTACGTCCGAGCTGATTTTTGCAAATCCAGGCAAGAGCTTCGTAGCGGTCATTGAAGTCACGCTCACAGGTGGCAAATTTAAGGTGCGGATGTTTTTCCGCAATGCGGAAACGATTGTGTCCGTCGATGATTACCTCGCCCCACACGATGATGGGGCTGATGATAACGCCGTCAGCTAAAATGTTTTCTTCAAGCTGAATGAACTCATCGTCGGTAAGTGGTGGAATCCGGCTTTCAAATTCCGGGTCTATTCTTAATTGCATAGTGTCCTCCTTGCACGCTATGTACAGAAGCGAACCGCCGAAGCAGCTCGCTTCCTTGAATACATTCATTACCGTATTTATCTCATCCCCCGGTAGTGGGACTCACCAGACGACAGCTTGCGAAGCTGTTCCATAGGAATCGAACCTCCCCGCCTTCTTTGTGGCCAGG
>OHDE01000317.1_pt1 | contig 20165 bp, 16 predicted proteins | sample 1566931 | NCBI WGS metagenome assembly OHDE01 (sample SAMEA3879591, study PRJEB24766) | human gut metagenome | biome: human-associated habitat; feature: feces | place: USA | collected 1985/1987 | reverse complement strand
CGGATGCACAGGCACTTACCGATAATGCCGATAATCCGGAGAAAGTAAGGCAGAATATAGTAGAGGTTGCACTTGACTATCTGGCATGCGGACTTGACCCGGCCAAGTCGGTACTTTTTATACAGTCAATGGTTCCGGAACTTACAGAATTGTCATTCTATTATATGAATCTTGTGACAGTGTCGAGACTTCAGCGTAATCCTACAGTTAAATCAGAGATACAGATGCGTAATTTTGAGGCAAGCATTCCGGTCGGATTTTTCACATATCCTATAAGCCAGGCGGCAGATATTACAGCGTTTAAGGCGACGACTGTTCCCGTAGGTGAAGACCAGATGCCGATGATTGAACAGACAAGGGAAATAGTTCATAAGTTTAATACGGTATATGGTGAGACGCTTGTAGAACCGGAAATTCTTCTTCCGGAGAATAAGGCATGTTTAAGACTTCCGGGCACGGACGGTAAGGCTAAGATGAGTAAGTCGCTCGGTAACTGCATATATCTTTCGGATACGGAAGAAGATGTCCGCAAGAAGATTATGTCAATGTTTACCGACCCTAATCATCTTCGTGTGGAAGATCCGGGACAGGTTGAAGGCAACCCTGTATTTATATATCTTGATGCCTTTTGCAAGCCTGAACATTTTGAGGAGTTTCTTCCTGAGTACAAGGATCTGGATGAACTTAAAGCACATTACAGCCGGGGCGGACTTGGCGATGTTAAAGTTAAGAAGTTCCTTAACAATGTAATACAGTCGGAACTTGCACCGATTCGTGAACGTCGTAAAGTGTGGGAGAAGGATATACCTGCTGTATATGACATTCTCAAAGAAGGCAGCCGTAAAGCAGAGGCTGTGGCAGCCCAGACACTTGCTGAGGTAAGGGCATCCATGAAGATTAATTATTTCGATGATGGTGCACTTATTAAAGAACAGATAGAAAAATATAGATAAAAAAATGCCGTTGGTTTAAATGCCAACGGCTTTTAAAATATTATTTGTCGCGTTTAAGCTTTTTGCGGCAGTCCAGACCGCTGTTATATGAATTGTTGCATAACATCTCAAGAATTGCCGGAGAATTATCTTCAATGACTTCAAATGCATCATCAAGTGCATCAGCCATCTTGATCATATACGAAGCATATTTGGATGCAGCGGATTCCATTATTTCAAAAACAGACTCCGTACTGCAATTATCCTTATCCCATGGGTTAGCCCAGCGCTCATGTGAAAGGTTGCATGGATCATCCACATGTCTGACCTCATTGATCAGTAATGGAGAGATAATATTATATCCAAGTGTACGTTTTTCAATGAATTGGATAATATTATGTTTGTATGTCTTTTCATCTATAAGCATGGAACTTTCAATTTTAAAACTTACCATAGCAGCTTTGATCAGCCTTGTAGTCACATTAATATCGTATGTGGCAAGTATGGCAATGCTAAGGATTCTGGCAATAACACTGCGCTCACGGGGCGAAAGCCTTATACATGAAGAATGAGGAAAATCCGTCTGGTGTTTTTTCTTATATTTCCAGAGAACCTCTCTGTCTATATCGGTTTCAATTGCAAAATGCTCGCCGAGCGTGCGGTTAGAAATAGAAGTGCCGACTCTTGAATATACATAAGGATGCATCGCCGTATCCAGAAGATAGTGACCCATAAATCCCTCGATATACGCAAAAGCGGTCTCATAGTCCTGATGCCTTGTAAGAGATGAAACCGACGCTATCAACTGTCTGAAAAATTCGTTTGTCTTCTTCTTGTGTATGATATTGGCAATATTCGGCTTGAAACCAAGTGAGGCCGGCATAAAATAGTAAAATAAATCCGGCCCCTGAAGCCCGAGACTATACGCTTGTCTATTGCGATATATTATATTGTGAATATCACTGTTATCAATCTGCTTATAAGCATTAACGCCGAAAATATAATGAGTTACAAAACCCGGCATATGTAACACCTCCTGTCACCCTAACATTATAGCCATTTCGAAAAAAAAGTAAACATTAAAAGATAAAGGTTTATTTTCGGTTAAAAATAGTGTAATATATCGTTGTAAGAGTGTGTGGATACAGGAGGGAAAATGGAAACAACCGGAAAACATAACGGCAAAAAGGTTATGGCAATTATTGGAATATCGCTTGTTGTAGTGATAAGACTTATAATCATGGTAGTGACAGGCGGAATAATTTTTGACGATATTTCACAGAGTACATCCGGTAAACCGGATGATAAGAGTGATTATACTGTTATGGTATATATGATAGGTTCTGATCTTGAAAGTGATGCTGCCTGTGCAACCGAAGATATCAATGAAATGATCGAATCCGGGATAGGCGATAATGTGACCGTCGTACTTCAGACCGGAGGTACGAAGGAATGGCATAATAATAAAGTGACCGGAGGAGAGACACAGCGTTTTGTCATCAGGAATAAAGAAATAACTGAGAAAGAGAATCTTGGCAGAACAAGTATGGTGGACAAATCAAACGTATCTGATTTTATAACGTGGGCAGCCGGAAATTGTCCGGCTGACAGATACAGCCTGGTTTTCTGGAATCATGGCGGCGGCGCAGCTATGGGATTCGGATATGATGAATATTTCACGGATGATGAACTGATGCTTGATGATGTTGCGTGGGCACTTAAGGATGCGGGCATACATATGGATTTCATCGGATTCGATGCATGCCTGATGGCCGGAATTGAGACGGCAGCAGCTGTTTCAGATTATGCCGGTTATCTTGTGGCATCAGAAGAGACTGAACCCGGAGGCGGCTGGTTTTATACAGACTGGCTCAATGCATTGGATGATAATCCGGATATGGCGGCAGCTGATATCTGTAAAATGATTGCGGATGGATATATCAATAACAACGAGGATGATAATTGGGACGTAAAGACAATGTCGGTTATTGATCTGAGTTGTATTTCCGATGTTCAGGAGAAACTTGCTGCATATATGACGAGGTCGCTTGACAGTCTGGAAAATAATGGGTATTATAAGATACTTGAAGCCAGAAGCAATGCAAAATCATACGGAGAAGAAGAATATGATCAGATAGACATAAAGGATTATGTTAAAAGACTTGATGTTGAAGGTTCGGATGATTTACTGCATGCGCTGGATAAAGCGGTTGTATATAATGTAAGCAATATTGATGAGGCCTGCGGACTTTCAATGTATTATCCGTATATGTATCTTGATGCATACCAGAATACGGCAGATCATCTCGGAGATGTGTTAGGATATAGTGAATATGAGAATTTTTTTGATATTTTCGCCAATATTGTCGCTTATACGTCACAGGAAAATGACTCGATTGGAGGATTTTTCGGCTGGCTTTTTGACGATAACGATTATGAACAATATGACTGGTATGATGCATCTGTCGGAGAAAAATATGTTGCGCGGACAGAGCAGCTTACACAGGATGACCTGAAACTTGATTATGAAAACGGACATTATCTGTTAAAACTCAGTGACAGTCAGTGGGACCTGGTATCACAGTTAAAACTGCAGGTACTGCTTGATGACGGTTTGGGATATATTGACCTTGGTATGAATAATGTGTATGATTTTGATGATGACGGTAATCTTATTGTCGATTTTGATTACACATGGGTTGCATTAAACGGAATGATAGTACCGTTCTATGCGCAGGAAGAAGGAACCAAGACGGACGGTGAGGAATATTCATACGGATATGTGCCGGCAGTGCTTAATAACGAAACAGATATCAAAATAATGGTTTACTGGGATAACAACAATAATAAGAACGGCAAAGCTGTCGGATATTATATTGATTCGGAAGATGATACATCCTCATTCCCTTCAAGAAGCATGATCGATTTTGAGAAGGGAGACGTTATCCAGTTCTATTATGATTATTATGATTATGACGGGAATTTCGTAAAAAGTTATTATTATTCGTCAGGAGACAAAGATGCGGTGATTACATATGACGGAGAAATAAATGTGTCATATGATTATGTGGCCGAATATGATGCTGTCATAAGTTATAATATCGAGGATATTTATCTTAATAAATACCGTACGGAATTTGTTTCTGTACAATATGATGAATAAAAACAAACCGGAGGACATGATGAAATATAAAGTACTTGCATTTGACATAGATGGGACACTGACCAATTCGCGTAAGGAGATAACGCCTGAGACCAGGGCTGCGATACTCAGGGCAGCAGATATGGGCTGCACGATTGTAATCGCTACAGGCAGGCCGCCGCAGGGAGTCGTCAGATACGTTAATGAACTTGAACTTCCGGATAAAGAAGGATATGTTCTTGCGCTTAACGGAGGTCTCCTTGAGAACTGCAGTACGGGTACGGCGATAAGCAGGACCTTTCTCCCTATGGAATATTATCATGAGATATGCGCGATTGCAAAAGAATATAAGGTCAACCTTATGACATATCAGGGAGATGATGTAATATCTGAGAATATAGATGACAAATATATTGAAATAGAATCAAGGATTAACGGACTCGGTGTTAAAAAGGTCGATAATCTTGAAAAGTATCTCACATTTGAAGTGCCTAAATTCCTCATGCTCGGAGACGGAGATTACCTTGCCGAGGTTGAGAAAAAAGTACATGCAAGGCTTTCGGACAGGCTGGATGTTTATCGTTCGGAACCATTTTTCCTTGAAGTACTTCCGAAGGGAATCAATAAGGCCGCAACTCTTGAGAAATTATTAAATCATCTTGGCTGCAGACGAGAGGAACTGATGGCTTTTGGAGACGGATATAATGATATATCCATGATTAAATACGCCGGAATGGGCGTTGTGATGGGCAATGCCAACGACACCGTAAAAAAAGAAGGCGATTACATTGCACCTTCTAATGATGAGAATGGTATTGTTGATGTGTTGAACAAATTTGTGCTTGACTAGAATACTTTAATGCGTTAAAATTTTATTACGTGAAAGTCATTATCACAAAAGGAGACCGGATATGAGTAAGAATATAAGAACCGAAGAAGTTGACCATCTTTTTGATGCAATATTATGTCTGAAGGATAAGGAAGAGTGCTACGCTTTTTTTGAAGATGTGTGTACGGTAAATGAACTGCTTTCAATCTCACAGAGATATGAAGTTGCCAAGATGCTTCGCGAGAACAGCACATATCGTGATATTGCCGATAAGACCGGGGCATCCACCGCGACGATAAGCCGCGTCAACCGTTCGCTTAATTATGGATGCGACGGATACGATATGGTATTTAAGAGATTATACGAGAATAAATAATATTAAAGGATACCCTTGATGGATATCCTTTTTATTATTTCTTATGTGTTTCCTTGGATGCCGGAGCTTTGACCGGTTCTTTCTTGGCCTTGCGCTCTGCTTCTTTATGTTCCGACTTCTCCTTGTCGGAGACAATAGTGTCAATAAGTCCTTCGATTATCTGTTTCTTAAGAAAAACATCAAATCCGAGCATGCATATCATGGAGAATTTCTGCAGAAATTCGCGGTCCTGCTTATTCTTCACATCGTTAAAATGCTCTTTATCAACTTCAAGCTTAGTTTCGATGTCGGTGTTTATCGTGGAAAGCTGAGATTTAATAGCGTTAAAAACTTCAGTATACACATCTTCCATGCTTATCTTGCCGGAGTTGCCTGCCGGATCAAAAAATTTATCGGTCAATGGATTTAACATTGCCTGGATTTCACTTATAGAAAGTATATTCTTGAAATAATATATAAAAATAAGAACAATCATATGCTCTTTGGAATACTTCTTCTTAACCGGCGGCGGCAGCAGATTATTCTTGGCGTAGTTATTTATCATTGTCTTGGTCAGAATCTTATCGTCCGATTTAATCTTGGAATCGGATAAGTGGGTATTCATAAAGGTGGTAACCTGATCCATATATAAATCTATGTTAGGAAATTCACCCGGCTTCACATAATCAATCTTAGTGAGCTCACGAAGAAGGCGGGTATAAAGATCCGTTGTTGAATCTGCCATAATATATGTCCTTTCAAATCGCAGTATGTGTACTGCCTTACTCTATTATATAGTATTGCAAACCATATGACAAGAAAAATAAAATATTCGTGACAGAAACGGGGGAATATGTTATACTTATATTAATTATAAACAGCCCGGATATATGGGCGCATATTTTTAACCGCAGGAGGTAAGAGGCAATGGGTATTATTTCCAGATTCAAGGACATTATGTCCGCTAACATTAACGCACTTCTTGATAAGTGTGAGGATCCGGAGAAGATGATTGATCAGTACATGAGAAATCTTCAGAGTGATTTGGGAAAGGTTAAAGCAGAGACAGCATCTGTTATGGCCGATGAACAGAGAGCCAAGAGAGAACTCGATGAGTGTACGGCAGAGATTAATAAGCTTCAGGCTTACGCAGAGAAGGCAGTTGCAGCAGGTAATGACGATGATGCAAGACAGTTTCTTGCCAAGAAGCAGACACTTGTTACCAAGCAGCAGGCATTCCAGCAGACATATACACTTGCAGCCGATAATGCTGCCAAGATGAGACAGATGCATGATAAGCTTGTTAATGATATTAACGAACTTGATTCAAGGCGTGACACCATTAAGGCTAAGATGAAGGTTGCCAAGGCTCAGCAGACAGTCAATAAGATGACATCTGGCATGGGTAAAGCAGAGAGCAGTCTTTCAGCATTTGACAGAATGGAAGCTAAGGCTGACAGAATGCTTGATGAGGCCAATGCAATGGCAGAACTTAACACAGCAGGCGCTGACAACAGCATCAAGGATCTTGAAGACAAGTATAAGGTATCAGCTCCGGCAGTTGATGATGAACTTGCAGCTATCAAGGCTAAGATGGGTATGTAATTTATTGATCTGAATATGATATAAGACCGGAGGGTGTCCTGTGGACACCCTCTTTAAGACTTTATTAATAAGAGAGGAAGAATTATGGGACTTTTTGGCGGACGTATGTCCAATGTCGTAGAATGGGTTGAGAACTCAGAAGATATAATTTTTTATAAATGGCCTGAGCCACAGTTGAAGAAAGGGTGCCATCTTGTGGTGCGCCCGGGACAGAATGCAGTATATCTTGTGAACGGACGTATTGAGGGAATATTTGAAGATGAAGGATGCTTCGATATTGACGTTGATAACAGATCCAGGTGTGAGGTTCTGTTTGTCAATACGAAGGAACTCACGATTAAGTGGGGAACACAGAGCCCGGTAACGATTCCGGTGCAGGGATTTGCAACCGGTCTTCCGATACGCGCTTTCGGTACATTCGGGTGTAAAGTATCAGATTATATTGCTGCCATGGATAAATATGCCGGGGTGCGGACTGTATATACCACAGACGATCTGCGTGACCGTGTGGTGTCCGTTCTGGGAAGCCTTCTTATGAAGTGGATTACGAAGGAAGGCAGGGATATATTTAATCTTCAGATGAATGCAAAAGAAATTGCGGCAGGCATTAAAGAAGACCTTGATATGGAATTGTTTAAGGACGGAATCAGCATAACATCTTTTACGATTGCCAATTTCAGTTATCCGGCGGAAGTACGTCAGGCACAGATTAATGCAGGATTTGGTAATGTTAATAATCAATAGGAAATAATAACATGAGTATATATGACAGATTGAATGAACAACAGAAAAAAGGCGTATTTACGACCGAGGGCCCGGTGCTTTTACTTGCCGGAGCGGGCTCGGGCAAAACAGGTGTCATTACACACAGAATAGCTCATCTTATAGATGACTGTGACGTTAATTCATACAATATTCTGGCAATCACGTTCACAAATAAAGCTGCCAGAGAGATGCGTGAGAGAGTTGATGACCTGGTCGGATGCGGAGCTGATGCGGCGTGGATAATGACATTCCATGCAGCTTGTGTGCGGATATTGAGACGTTTTATTGACCGGCTCGGATACGGGACCAACTTTACCATATATGATACAGATGACCAGAAAAGCCTTATGAAGGAAGTCTGCAAGAGCATGGATGTGGATACCAAGGTCTACAAGGAGAAAATGCTCCTTAGCAGAATATCCGCGGCGAAGGATGAATTGGTAACGCCGGATGAGATGTATACGCGGGCAAACAATGATTATACGCAGATGCGCATTGCAGAAGTTTACAGAGTATATGAGGAACGCCTTAAGAAGAACAATGCGGTTGATTTTGATGATATAATCAATCTTACTGTTGAACTATTTGAGAAGAATGATGATGTTCTGGATTATTACCAGGAGCGTTTTAAATACATAATGGTGGATGAGTATCAGGATACCAATACAGCACAGTTTAAATTAGTAAGCCTTCTGGCACGCAAGTACCATAATCTCTGTGTTGTGGGTGATGATGACCAGTCAATTTATAAATTCCGCGGTGCCAACATACGCAATATTCTTAATTTTAAAGAGTATTTTCCGGAAGCGGAGATTATCAAACTTGAGCAGAATTACCGCTCTAAGAGCAATATACTTGATGCGGCCAATGCCGTTATTAAGAATAACTCCGGCCGTATGGACAAAAGCCTTTGGACCGAGCAGGATGCCGGCGATAAGATAGCTTTTAATGTATATGAGACCGGTTATGCTGAGGCGGAAGGAATCGCATTCGGAATAGAGAAGAATATTAATGACGGATATGCATATAATGATTGTGCTATCCTTTACAGAACCAATGCACAGTCACGTGCGATAGAGGAGAAACTTCTTGGGCATAATATACCTTATCGTATATATGGCGGTATCAATTTCTACTCCCGCAAGGAGATAAAGGACATTCTGGCATATTTAAAAACAATCGACAATGGAATGGATGAGATAGCGGTAAGACGTATCCTCAATGTTCCTAAGCGTGGAATCGGCGCAACAAGTGTCGGTAAGATACAGGCATATGCCGATGAGCAAAATATTGGTTTTTATGAAGCACTTAAACAGGCCGAGGATATTCCGGGTCTTGGAAGAAGTGCATCTAAGATAACTCCTTTTACCGATTTGATAAGGCTGTTTCGCGCGGAATTGCACGAGTTGTCAATTGTCAGGCTTATTAACGATATTATCGAGAAAACAGGATATATGGATTATCTTGCCGAGAATGACAGCCCGGAGGAAGTTGAGGAAAGGCGTGCCAATATAGACGAACTCATATCCAAGGCGGCGACATACGAGGACGGAGAGGAGACACCGACTTTGTCGGGATTCCTTGAAGAAGTTGCGCTTGTTGCTGACATAGACAATATGGATGACAATAATAATGTAGTATCTCTTATGACACTTCACAGCGCCAAAGGTCTGGAATTTCCGATAGTATATCTTGCAGGCATGGAGGATGGACTTTTTCCGAGTTATATGTGTATTGATTCAGATGATCCTTCTGAACTTGAGGAAGAAAGAAGATTGTGCTATGTGGGAATTACGAGAGCCAAGCAGAAACTCATCATGAGTGCGGCCAAGGTGCGTATGGTGCGCGGTGAGACGCATATGAATAAGGTATCACGATTTATATCTGAAATACCTGCGGAACTCATGGTTAACAGCACACAGGGACCGGCCCATAAGATACTTACATCCGACGGGACGGACAAGGATCATTTCCATCTTCCGCCGCGTAAAGCCGGTGAATCCAGATTTCAGTCCTTCCAGCATGATGTACTTAAGGAAGATATATTCGATAAGAAACCGTCAGCAGGCAATGTAGGACTCGGATACGGCATAGGCGATAAGGTACGTCACATCAAATTCGGAACGGGTACGGTTAAAGAAATCAAGAGCGGTGGCAGGGATTACGAAGTTACGGTTGATTTTGAAAACGGCGGTACCAAGAAGATGTTCGCATCATTTGCCAAATTACAGAAAATTTGATTTTTGTGAAAAATTAATATATTTTCTATGGTAAATTCGAACTTTTTGTGATAAAATAAATATAATATTTTTAGTTAGTGGTCCGAAGGGGGCACGGAAAGGATTGAACTATGAAGAAGATTAATGAACTTTTTGCAGATTCCAGATTCTATGATTATTTCAAACCGGCAGCCGTTACAGAGGAACCGGAATGCAAGTGCAAGAATAAGGTATTGAAGATTTTTGCAATCGTTGGCGTTGTAGCCGCAGTAGCCGGAATCGCATATGCATTGTACAGATATTTTAAGCCGGACTACCTCGAAGATTACGAGGATGACTTTGAAGACGACTTCGATGATGCAGACGATTTTGAAGAAGAATAATTGATTCTGAACAGTGAATTTACAAGAGTGGGGATTGGTTACCTATAATCCCCACTTTTATATTGATTAATAATAGTGACATGGAGGCTGATATGAATAAGAAGGCAAGGAATGAACTTATCCGTGTTATTATCGGACTTGTCATGATTGCGGCAGGAGTAGGACTTTTTATATCTAAGACCAGCGTTAGTACAGAACTTTTGTCATTTGGCGGCGTGTATTCGTGGTGGATAACAGTGCTTGTAATCCTTCCGCTTGCAGCCGGAATAGTAATGCTTATAGTCAAACCGCATCTGATGGCTTCTAAGATTGTGGCCATAGCGGGCGCAGTGGTAATCGTGACTGCGATTCTGATAAATACAACGATTATAATCGAGAAGGACATTTCCACATTTGAGTGGATAATTTACGGAGTCCTTTTATTAGGCGGAATAATAGTATGCCTTTCGGCACTTTTTATAAAAAAACGAAATAAATAGCGTGGAGCGAGCAGCATGAAAAAAGGTCAGGAATACACAGGAACAGTTGCGTCAGTAGATTTTCCGAATAAAGGCAGGGTAATCTGCGAGGACGGAACAGTCACGGTCAAGAATGTAATACCGGGACAGAAGGTGCGTTTCGTCATCAATAAGAAGCATGGAGACCGATGCGAGGGCAGACTTTTGGAAGTGATTGAAAAATCACCGCTTGAGTGTGCCATAGATTGTTGTGCCCATTTTGGCATATGCGGAGGCTGCACATACCAGAGCATTCCTTACGAGGAGCAGCTTAAAATAAAGGCATCCCAGGTAAAATCAATGCTTGATGAAGCGGCAGAGGATTATGTTTTTGAAGGAATAACAGGAAGTCCGATAACCCGTGGTTACCGCAATAAGATGGAGTTTTCTTTTGGCGATGAATATAAGGACGGACCGCTTTCTCTCGGCATGCACAAAAGGGGCAGTTTCTACGACGTCACTGCAGTTGATGAATGTCGGATAGTGGATTCCGACTACCGCGCTATTCTCAGCGCTAGCCGCCGCTACTTTGCCGCGAGCGGACTTAAGTTCTATCATAAGATGCGCCATGAGGGTTATCTTCGTCATCTTCTGGTGCGCAAAGCACATAAGACCGGCGAGATAATGATCGACCTGGTGACTTCGACCCAGGAATCCCCGGACCTTCAGGAATATGTCAAGCTCCTTCTGGATCTTAAGCTTGACGGAACAATAACCGGTATTCTCAATACACATAATGACAGTCTGGCCGACACGGTTCAGAATGACGGAACCGATATTTTATACGGCCGCGATTACATATACGAGGAGCTTCTGGGCTTACGTTTCAAAATTACGCCTTTTTCGTTCTTCCAGACCAACACGCTCGGCGCTGAGGTCCTTTATTCCAAGACGCGTGAATATGTCGGAGAGCTTAAGAATAAGGTCGTGTTCGACCTTTACAGCGGCACCGGTACGATTGCACAGGTGATGGCGCCTGTCGCTTCCAAGGTTGTGGGTGTTGAAATCGTAGAGGAGGCCGTTGTGGCTGCACGCGAGAATGCACATTTTAACGGTCTTGACAACTGTGAATTCATAGCGGGTGATGTCCTTAAGGTTGTCGGAGATCTCACGGACAAGCCAGATATAATCATACTCGATCCGCCTCGTGACGGAATTCATCCGAAAGCAATCGGCCCGATTATCGATTTCGGCGTTGATACGATAGTTTATGTATCCTGCAAGCCTACAAGCCTTGCGCGTGACGTGAAGATATTTGAAAGCCGTGGGTATAAGCTTGTGAAGGCATGCTGCGTGGACATGTTCCCGGGAACCGGAAATGTCGAGACGGTGGGACTTTTGGAGCGAAGATAGGAAAAATACATGAGTAGATAAAGGCATATGTATGGAAAAACAATGTTGATTTATGAGGACATTCCAGAACACTAATCTTACCGGTTTTGGAATGTTTTTTTTATGGTTTGCGAATTGTATGCGCAGATTGAAAAAAAAGTATTATTATGATATAATTTCTAACATATGTTGAGAAAATAATGAAGGATAGGATAACGGAGGAAAAGAGAATGGTTGATACCAAAAAAGAACAGGAACGTGATGAACTGCACCGTGCAATATGGGCGATTGCAGATGAACTGCGTGGAGCAGTCGATGGTTGGGACTTCAAAAATTATGTTCTTGGCACGATGTTCTATCGTTATATTTCCGAAAACTTGTGTAATTACATAAACAGTGGTGAGATAGATGCAGGTAACACCGATTTTGATTTTGCTAAAATGCCGGATGATGATGCAGAAGAAGCAAGAGAAGGACTGGTAGAGGAAAAAGGATTTTTTATCCTTCCGAGTGAACTTTTCTGTAATGTCCGTGCCAATGCTGCGAATGATGAAAACTTAAATGAAACACTGGAGCGTGTGTTCCGCCACATCGAGGAATCAGCGAAAGGCAGTGAGGCAGAGAGCGACTTTGCCGGACTGTTTGATGACTATGATGTAAACAGCAATAAACTGGGTTCTACCGTTGCAAAGCGTAATGAAAAACTTGTAAAGCTGCTGAATGGCGTAGGTGAAATGAATTTGGGAGATGTGAAAGACCATTCCATTGATGCCTTTGGTGATGCGTATGAGTACCTTATGACCATGTACGCATCGAATGCCGGAAAATCTGGTGGAGAGTTTTTTACTCCGGCAGATGTGTCTGAATTGCTCACACGTCTTGGAACTGTAGGAAAAACAGAAATCAATAAAGTATATGATCCAGCTTGTGGTTCGGGGTCATTGCTTTTGAAGGCAGAGAAAATTCTTGGCAAGGATGCTATCCGTAACGGTTTTTATGGACAGGAGATCAACATTACAACCTACAACCTGTGCCGTATTAATATGTTCCTGCATGATGTAGGATTTGATAAATTTGATATAGCTTGTGAAGATACATTGCTCAGTCCTCAGCATTGGGATGATGAGCCATTTGAGTTGATCGTGTCTAATCCGCCATATTCTATCAAGTGGGCGGGAGATGAAAATCCATTGCTCATCAATGACCCTCGTTTTGCTCCGGCAGGAGTTCTGGCACCTAAGAGCAAAGCTGATATGGCGTTTATTATGCACAGCTTGTCATGGCTTGCGTCGAACGGAACTGCTGCTATTGTATGTTTTCCGGGAATTATGTATCGTGGCGGTGCAGAGCAGAAAATCCGTAAGTATCTGGTGGATAATAACTATATTGATTGTATTATTCAGTTGCCGAGTAACCTGTTCTTTGGAACTTCGATTGCGACTTGTATCATGGTAATGAAAAAGAACAAGGCGGATAACAAGACTTTGTTTATCGATGCTACAAGCGAATGCGTGAAGGTTACTAACAATAATAAGCTGACACCGGAGAATATTGACCGTATTGTGGATGTGTTTGATAAGCGTGAAGAAGTGGAACATTTTGCATATCTGGCAAGCTATGAAGAAGTATCTGGCAATGATTATAATTTGTCTGTATCCACTTATGTCGAAGCCGAAGATACCAGAGAGAAAATTGATATCGTGAAGTTGAATGCGGAAATCAAAGAAATTGTTGCTCGTGAGCAAGTGCTTCGTGATGAGATTGATAAGATTATTAACGAGATTGAGGGATAACTATGCGAGGTGAACGTGAATTAAGATGTATAAATATTGTCAAAGATGCAATGTTTTGTAAAAATGGTAACCCCATGCAAAACCCATTTACACATAAAATGTATTTGGACGTATCAGATGATGAGTTCAAGAAAGATAGAATTTGGCTTGTTAATTCAGAATGCCACAAATCATATTTTGGACTGGAGGAAAATAACCGTGAAGAATTCGAATGCACTTTACGGGTGGCTCAGGCAAATCCTGATGCAAGTCGTTTTCCTGATTTTATATTTGAAAGTGGATTTATAGAGCATTTTCAGGTGACATCATCACCTACAACGAGAAAGGGTTCTACACATGCAAGAAAAGAAAGCGAGTTTCGTTGCACTGTTGATATTGAAACAAAGGAAATTGAGAGTGAGTGGAATGAAACTCCAAGTTTTGATAAGGTGCGTTCAAAGTCATGGTCATTTTCCAATCCTACGCATTCTTACGAATTTTTATCCGATTCGTTTAGAAGCAACTGGCAACATCATATGGAGAGTTACAAAAAGTATACTGGTTCAAAACAAATTGGTATATTTATGATTGAATATCCCGAAAATGCTTTGGCAATGTGTGAAAATGTTTATCATGATTGGATAGACGGAATGTCTCAAGGAGATATGCGAGGGCAAGAAAAGTTCAAGGAATATCGCCTCAGTAGGGATAAAAAACTATTGAAATATATTTATCAATTCAAAAATGAGATACAATATGTGATTTTTCTGAATCAAGCGAGGATTGAGGTCATCCGGACTGGGAATATACCATATCTTATAAAGTTGTTACCGTGGGACTATGCAATATATCCACTTCAGGTAACCACTATAGCTTCAGTGTATAATATTAGTATACCCGTAGACCAAAAGCAAGGAGATGAAATAAATGACTAATCTTGAGAGACTAATACAAGAACTTTGTCCTAGTGGAGTGGAGTATAAAAAGCTAGGCGATGTTGCCACTATATCAAGAGGCGGAAATTTTCAAAAGAAAGATTTTGTTGAACAGGGTGTTCCTTGCATTCATTATGGACAGATTTATACAAAGTATGGTTTGTTTGTAGATAGTACGCTGACATTTATAAGTGAGGAGAATGCTAAAAAGCAGAAAATGGCTGTTAAAAATGATGTCATTATGGCGGTTACCAGTGAAAATATTGAAGATGTATGCAAGAGTTTAGCGTGGCTGGGTGACGAAGATGTTGCAGTCAGTGCACATTCTGCGATTATTCATCATACATTAAATCCTAAATATCTTGTGTATTATCTCCATACTGAACAGTTTAATTTTCAAAAGAGAAAATTAGCGCACGGAACTAAGGTTATAGAGGTTACGCCGGATAGGCTAAATGATGTGAGGCTCCCTGTACCTCCTTTGGAGGTACAACGCGAAATAGTCAATATTTTAGATTCTTTCACGTTACTTACAGCCGAGCTTACAGCCGAGCTTACAGCTCGGAAGAAACAGTATGAATTTTACAGAGATAAGTTGCTATCCTTTGATACGGATGTGAAGATTGAGCCATTGGGTAATGTGTGTGATTTGCAAGCGGGAAAGGCGATTAAAGCAAATTTGATTTCTGACGAGAAAACATCTATGGCTTCCATTCCTTGCTTTGGGGCTAATGGGCTTCGTGGGTATGTGAACGATTATAATCAAGAAGGAAATAAATCTATCATTGGGAGACAAGGTGCTTTATGCGGAAATGTTTGTTACGCTACAGGTAAGTATTATGCCACAGAGCATGCGGTTGTTGTTACTGATAAAGGCTATTTTAACAGTAGGTATCTTTTTCATGCATTAATACATGCAGATTTAAATCAGTATAAAACTGCAGGAGCACAGCCTGGATTATCGGTTTCACGATTAAATGATGTGAAAATTGCTGTTCCTAATAAAGAAGTTCAAGATAGAATTGCGGATGTTTTGGACAACTTTGAAAAAATCTGTACTGACTTGAATATTGGCTTGCCAGCAGAAATCGAAGCACGCCAGAAACAATATGAATATTATCGAGATTTGCTCTTGACATTTGCTGAAACAGGAAGCACGCTATTGACAGACAGACAGACAGACAGACAGACAGACAGACAGACAGACAGACAGACAGACAGAGCTGAGCGCAATTAAGCTCATACAGTATGTATTTGGTTATGTTATGTTACCACTGAGTAAAATTTGTCGCTCGATTTCATCTGGGAAGGCCAAAACAAAGGATAATATTGGTAAATATCCAGTTTATGGATCCACTGGTATAATTGCAAAAACAAATGAGGCAGTTTATAACAAGACAAATATTCTGGTCGCTAGAGTCGGAGCTAATGCCGGATATACACATTTAGCAGAAGGTTGCTATGATGTATCTGATAATACGCTGATTATAGATGTAAAAAATGAATATAATCTCAAATATGTTTATTATCAACTTGTAAACATGGGGTTGAATCGCTACGCAAAAGGTGGTGGACAACCGCTTGTGACTGCTGGACAAATAAAGGAGGTTGTTATTGCAATTCCAGCAATGAGGGAACAAGAAAGAATCGTATCCATTCTCGACTGTTTTGACACCCTCTGCAATGACCTGTCCGCAGGACTTCCGGCAGAAATCGAAGCACGTCAGAAGCAGTATGAATATTACAGGGATAAGTTACTGTCTTTTAAAGAATTATCATAACTGTTCAGAGCCAGCCTCCAAAATGCTACACATTTTGGAGGTGTGGCGTATTCGCCAAATAGATTTCCGTATAAGAGTGTTCGCTCGTGCGAGCACGGCTTTCACTCTCATCGGAAATCTGCTTGGCTCTGAACAGTTACAAATTACCAAAGTAAGGAGGCGAGGATGTGTCGTACTTTAATATTGTAGCGGAGACATCGGAGAATACCGTTGTCACAGAATATGAGCCAGTCAAGAAGCGTTCTGACAGTTATCAGAGCGAAGCAGCACTGGAACAGGAGTTTATCCGTTTGCTATGTGAACAGGGATATGAATATCTGCCGATTCACACGGAGAAAGACCTGATTGCCAATCTCCGTAAGAAATTAGAGGAACTGAATAACTATCAGTTTTCAGATACAGAATGGGATGATTTTTTCAAAAATGCTGTTGCTAATCCCAATGAGCATATCGTGGAAAAGACCCGGAAGATACAGGAGGACAATGTTCAAGTTCTGACTCGTGATGACGGTTCTTCCAAGAATATTACACTCATAGATAAAAAGAACATCCATAACAACAGGTTGCAGGTCATCAATCAGTATGTGATTGGCACAGAAAATGGTGCAAAGCATGACAACCGCTATGATGTTACAGTATTGGTAAACGGTTTGCCTCTTGTACATATTGAGTTGAAACGCAGAGGTGTAGCCATCCGTGAGGCGTTCAATCAGATTAACCGTTACCAGAGGGATTCTTTCTGGGCGGGATGCGGACTGTATGAGTACATTCAAATTTTTGTCATTTCCAATGGTACAAACACAAAGTATTATTCTAACAGCACCAGACGGAATGCGGAAAAGGAGCATGAGAAACGGGGAGCAAGTAAAACCAAGACCAGTAACAGTTTTGAGTTTACCTGCTTTTGGGCAGATGCCAATAACCGTGTGATTCCTGATCTGATCGATTTTACAAAGACTTTTTTTGCAAGGCATACGATTCTGAATATCCTTACGAAGTACTGTATTTTTACATCTGAGGATATGTTGATGGTCATGCGTCCGTACCAGATTACGGCTACGGAGCGAATTCTTAATCGTATCGAAATTGCCAATAATTATAAGAAGTACGGCAGTGTCGAGGGTGGTGGTTATATCTGGCACACCACAGGTTCCGGCAAGACGCTGACTTCGTTCAAGGCGGCAAGATTGGCATCGAAGTTGCCTTATATTGACAAGGTGCTGTTTGTGGTTGACCGTAAGGATCTGGACTACCAGACCATGAAAGAATATGACCGTTTTGAAAAAGGTGCGGCCAACAGCAATACCTCGACAACCATATTAAAACGGCAGTTGGAAGACCAGGACGCACGCATCATTATTACTACAATTCAGAAACTGGCTACCTTTATAAAAAAGAATCCGGGGCATGAAGTTTATACGAAACATATCGTTATTATTTTTGATGAGTGCCACCGCAGTCAGTTCGGGGATATGCACACTGCGATTGTGAAGAATTTCAAGAAATATCATCTGTTTGGATTTACAGGAACACCGATTTTCTCTGTTAATTCCGGCAGAGCCAAGAATCCAGAATTCTTTACTACAGGTCAGACCTTTGGAGACCAACTCCACAGCTACACGATTGTAGATGCGATTAATGATAAAAATGTTCTTCCATTTCGGGTGGATTATATTAAAACGATGGATGTGGAAGAAGAAATCACAGACGAAATGGTCTGGGATATCAACCGTGAAAAGGTTATGATGTCTCCTGAGCGTATCCGAATTGTAACACAGTACATACTGGAACATTTTGATCAGAAGACCTATCGTGGGGATAAAACTTACATATATAATACGCTGACTAATATTGCGGAGGTGGCTTCTGCCAAACGGGACGAGGTAGAGGAAATTAAGCAGAAACAGCGTATCAGCGGTTTTAATTCCATTTTTGCAGTATCAAGCGTTCCGATGGCAAAACTATATTATCAGGAATTCAAAAAGCTGATGGCAGCAGACCCGACCAAGAACCTGCGTGTCGCAACCATTTTTAGTTATGGTGCGAATGAGGAAGAATCGGATGGTATTTTGGATGAAGAAAATTCAGAGGACACATCTGCCCTCGATCAGCCGTCCAGAGAATTTCTGGAAGAAGCCATCAAGGATTATAATGAAATGTTCCATACGAATTATGATACCTCAAGTGATAAATTCCAGAATTACTATAAAGATGTGTCACTTCGCATGAAGAACAAGGAATTGGATATTCTGATCGTAGTAAATATGTTCCTTACAGGTTTTGATGCCACAACCATGAATACATTGTGGGTAGATAAGAATCTGAAAATGCATGGGCTGATACAGGCATTTTCTCGTACCAATCGTATTTTAAATTCCATCAAGACATTTGGAAATATTGTATGTTTCCGAAATCTGCAAAAGCGAGTGGATAGTGCCATATCCCTGTTCGGAGACAAGAATGCCGGAGGCATTGTTCTGCTGCAGAGCTTTAAGGATTATTATTACGGATATGAATCTGTAGATGGTAAGCAGGTGCCGGGGTATGTGGATATGATGGAAGATTTGAATAATAAGTTTCCGTTGTCAGAGCCACAGATTGTCGGAGAACAGAACCAGAAGGATTTTATTGCTTTGTTTGGTGCAATTCTCCGTATGAGAAATCTGTTGCTTTCCTTTGATGATTTCAAGGGGAAAGAGCTGATTTCTGAACGTGATTTACAGGATTACCTTGGACGCTATCAGGACTTGCGTGATGAGTGGAAACGCAAGCGTCAGGAAAGCGCGGATATTACGGATGATGTAGTATTTGAGATTGAGCTGATCCGGCAGATAGAAATTAACATTGATTATATTCTCATGCTTGTAAAGAAGTATCATGATACTCATTGCGAAGATAAGGAGGTCCTGATTACCATCAATAAGGCGATTGATGCCAGCCCGGAACTGCGTAGCAAGAAACAGCTCATTGAAACTTTTATTGCAGGAATCAATGATGTGGATGATGTCGTGAATGAATGGCATGAGTATGTGGTGGAACAGCGAGACCACGACCTTAATGCGATTATCACGGAAGAAAAGCTGAAGCCGGAAGATACACGGAAGTTCATGGAGAATGCGTTCCGTGACGGAGAGATCAAAACAGCCGGAACAGACGTAGATAAACTTATGCCACCGATCTCACGCTTTGGCAGTGGTGGCAGAGCCAAGAAGAAACAGTGTGTCATTGACAAGCTGAAGACTTTCTTTGAAAAGTACTTCGGTATCGGTGGTTCGTCTACTTTTACTGAGCTGGAGCATAAGACAGTGAATTATGACATGAACAGTCAGAAATCGCTGTCGATGGTAGCAGAACCTAAAACACCATACGGAAAATAGTTTTCTAAGTTAATTTGCAGGATTCGGATTTTAACTGTGTGCAATTCGAGGCGGTTAGTATTCATCCACCGGTAGCGGTGGAGATTTTATTGCAATAAAAAAGGAAGTCCAGCAGGTCTTCCTTATGGTCACAGTTATAGCTAGTTTCTGTAACCTGATCATTATGTACAATACTATTTTTGATTTATAGATGTAAGTAATTTAATATACTTTTATTTTTAATATGGACATCCAATTAGCC
>OHDE01000313.1_pt1 | contig 20322 bp, 19 predicted proteins | sample 1566931 | NCBI WGS metagenome assembly OHDE01 (sample SAMEA3879591, study PRJEB24766) | human gut metagenome | biome: human-associated habitat; feature: feces | place: USA | collected 1985/1987 | reverse complement strand
GATTTGTGTCGATAAGTTGATAAGTGCATGGCGGCTACCTCCTAAAGCCGCCATGTCTGCATGGTTAAAGGTCGTCGTAAGTTTCTGATAGGCAAAAAGAAACGGCGGCTCTGAAAATCAAAGCCGCCGGAAAATAGTAGGCGCATGAAAGTACATCTGCTCCGCGACGGCTTTTTTTCTTTTGCCGTCGTTCGGCAGAACAAGTAAAATTTATTTGTTCCAATTATAATAAAGTTAGCTTACAAACACATGAATTTCGTCTTACTCATTTGTAAGATATAAAAACCGCTTATGATGATTTTACTCGTCATAGGCGGTTTTTACAAAAAGTGTTATTGTTGTACTTTAACTGTATCTACGATTGCCATTTTACTTATCTGTTTAATCGGTCGCCCGATTGCGATTGCCGCTGATATAAGGCATAAGAGAACAATCAACAGTAATGAACTAACGGGAATGCTCCAATCTATTCCCCATTTATCTGTAATCAAGAACAGAAACATCATTTTATTAAGGGGTAGTCCCAAGACACACCCGACTATGCATCCTAATACAGCGTAGGTAATAGCTTCGGCAGCAATCATTTTATAGAGTTGATTTGTACCCATGCCAATAGAACGCATAATACCATATTGTCTTGTTCGGGAAGCTACACTGGCGTTCATGCTATTAAAAATATTAAATACTGTTATCAACGCTATAATAATCAGAAATCCATAAATGAATATCGCTCCTGTATAGTATGAGCTTTGCGATTCAGAATTTGATAACCGTTTGTCTGAAATAAAGCTGTCAGAGGTTAAAAGGTTCTTAATTGAATTAACAGTATCATCATTTCCTTTGCCAGAAAGTTGAATGTCTATTGTCGTATAACCCGGATTTCCAATAATATCACTAAAAGTATCTTCGGAACATATCATATAACCATTACTTCCCGCGCTGTTTTGGGCATTTATCGTGGATAATATTCCCGCTATTGTTACTTGCTTGTTCCCCTTTGCAGTACCGAGAATTACAGTATCACCAACATTCCAAGTCATTCCGTCATAATAGGTTACCAAGACATAGCCCTCATTCTCCTGTGCAGGCGTTATGCTACCATTGTTTAAGTCATCTTTTGCCCATTTGAATTGAATATCATCATAGGATACAAGCGTAACCGTACCGTTTTCATCATTATAAGAAGCAGTTAAATCCGATTGTTCCATTCTTCCGTACACTTTATCTACACCAGAGATTGAATTTATTTCCTGTATCAGTGAGTTGTTTAAATAGGTGTTTCCTTTAGAAATAGATATATCTGCTGCTGATGATGAAAGTGCGGGCATACCTTGATTCAAAAAAACTACCATAACTTGAAAAGATAAAAACATCATAATACTTATTGCAAAAGAGCATGTCATAAGAAACAGATTTTTCTTTCCCGATAAGGCATGAAAAATTCCCATACTTGTTTCTACATGGAAAAGTTTTGTGTTTGCAGCTCTTTTATTCGCAAATTCCATATTTCCGCTAATTGCCGTAACAGGCGACACTCTGGACGCTTTTTTTGCCGGAGCCAGAGAAGCCAAAAGTACAATTAAAAATCCTATAATTGCTCCGGCAATTAAACCAATCCAACTAAATTGAAACAAAGGTATTTCCGAAAATCTGTCCAAACTTATATATTTTAACAGCAAACAAGCACACCATGTAATGATTTGTCCGGCAATTAAACCAATCGGAACACCTTTTATACTTTGTCGTATTCCTTGCAATATGACAAAATGCTGTACTTGTTTTTTTGAAGCTCCCAGACACCGTAATAATCCATAGAATTGTACGCGCTCTAACACATTCGTGTTAAAGCTGGCTGCAATCATAACAGTACCGGCAATTAAAACCAAGATAACAAGAAAAGCAGCTACAATATATAGAGATTGCATAGTGCTGTTTTCACTCTGTCCCATTAAACCAAGCAAAGCGGTATTCTCTGCCACCTGTTCATCATTTAACCCATAGGTTGATTTTATTTCTTCAATGGCATTTTGAATAGAAACCCCATTTTTGAATAGAATACGAAAAGTCGAACCATTTTTCGCATTTTCATCAGCAATCATGCGGAATCCATTTTCACTTAACGCTACACCATATACATCTGCTTTTAGCAGACTTGACATATCTTCAAATGTACCAGTGATAAAATACTCCTTTTGAGAACCGTTGGGAATAGAAATTGAAACCGTATCTCCAATAGAAAGTCCCAGTGAATTTAAAGCTGCTTCATTTAGTAAAACCTCGTTTTCATCTGTCGGGTATGTTCCGGTCTGGATATTCATTTCCGTTAGTGTGGTAAAAGCGTTTTCATTTGCACCGACAAAACTAACTGTTTTTCCCCCAAGAGAACCAGTACACCCTTGAAGCACCCAACCACAAAGAGAAACATCAATTCTCGCATTAAGGAGAGCAGCGGTTTCGTCGTCAATATCAGTTAGGCTTATATGGTATTCTCCCTGTGTCTTAATGAAATAATTTTTTTGTGCGCGGATTGCCATATCAGCCATACTAAAAATGGCAGTTACCAATAATACGGACAGAACGATACAAATAACAGATATTCGATTATTTTTTTTATGTACCTTTTCATATTGCGGAACCAGTCCCAGATAACTTTTCATTTTGACGACACCCCCAAATCTTTCAATATGCCGTCCGACATACGAAAAACTCTGTCGGCTGCACTTGCATGATTTTCGTTGTGTGTAATCATCAGAATCGTTTGCTGATAATTTGCAGACATAGACTGTAAAAGTGCAATTACTTCCTGGCTATTTTTGCTATCAAGATTGCCCGTTGGTTCATCTGCCATAATTAAGGCAGGGCGTGTAACTAAAGCTCTCCCGATTGCTACTCTTTGCTGTTGTCCTCCAGATAACTGGCTCGGTAAATGAGTTCTGCGGTCAGCAAGCCCTAATACATTCAAAAGTTCATTAACATATTTCATGTCTGGCTTTCTATAATCTAATAGTAATGGGAATATAATATTTTGCTCAACATTTAATTCTGGAATGAGATTAAATGATTGAAAAATAAACCCTATATGTTGCCGTCGGAAAACGGTCAGCTTTTTTTCAGACATAGAAAAAATTTCTTTTCCGTCAATAATAACACTGCCAGAGGTAGGGTTATCCAATGCACCTACTACATTTAAAAGTGTACTTTTTCCGGAGCCGGATTCTCCCACAATGGCAATAAATTCTCCCTTTTGAACAGAAAAGTTAATATGGTTCAACGCATGAACCGCTGTTTCGCCTGTGCCGTAAGTTTTGCACAAGTCATGTACCTCAAGAATTTTCATAATGATTACCTACCTTTCACTTTTAGGCAAATCATACTCTTATTAACTTACAATCAAGTGAATCCTGCCTTACTCATTTGTAAGATTGAAAAAATTTAGTGTAAAAGTTGTTCCCTCGCCCAGTTTACTTGTCACGGAAATAGTTCCACCATGAATTTCCACAATAGCTTTTGCAAGCGGAAGCCCCAACCCAATACCATGAATATCTTGCGAATAACGGCTCCGATAAAAGCGTTTAAAGATATTGTATAAATCCTCAGGGTGTATTCCCTTTCCATTGTCTTCAATTATAATTTGAGTAAATAATGGAGTTTGTTCCCAACGAATTGTAATGAGTCCGTTTTTTCCCGTATGTTCAAGGGCGTTTTTAATAATATTGCCGACAGCTTCTGAAAACCAGAGCGCATCACAGTATAGTAAAATATTATCTTTTCCCGACAAAATAATCTCTTTATTATCTCGTTCAGCCCAAACTTCAAATCGTTCCAGAACATCTTGCATAAGAACAGAAATATATTCCTGCGTCTTATCCATTTGTATAATACCTGCGTCAAGTCTTGCCAGTTTTAACAATGTGTAAACAACATCTTCAATTCGTCGAATTTCCCGCAAGGATTTTTCTGAAAAATTATTTATACAGGTTCTGTCCTCCGAATGACTGCTGATAATTTCACTATACATTTTTAAAGCGGATAGTGGTGTCTTTAATTGATGTGACACATCTGAAATAATATCCTGTAAAAATTCCTTTGTCCTTTTTTCATTTTCTGCATGAGCAGATAAAATAGACGAAAGCTCATTGACACAATGAAAAAAACTGTACCAATCTCCGGATTCTTCACATTCAATGCGGGACATAGTATTTCCATCTAAAAAACTCCGTATGGAAAATTCAGCATTTTTTATTGCTCTATGCTGCCTATATAAGTATAAGGACACAAATATGTATATAGAGCCAAAAATGAACAATAAGAGAATAAAAATAGTTACCATAGTCTTGTTTCGATACGCTAAGACAGCAGGGAATAATTTTATCGAAACAGTATCTGAATAACCAACTGTCGTTAATGCGTCATATCCTTTCGATAAATCATCTGCGCTCGTTTCAGCGGTAAAAGCAGCAACGACCAAATCGTCTGAATGGTTCATAAGATAACCCGCAATAGCATAATCATGCAATACCAATTCTGATTGATATTCTTTTGCTAAATACTGTGAAATGCTGAAAGCGAATAGAAACGAAATCACACAAACAACCGTAATTTTGTAAATAAAATCCCTTGTTTCTTTTCCTAACTTACCCATATTTTCACTCCACAATCCATTTGTAACCGAACCCACGCTCAGTCAATAAAAATGCAGGCATATTCGGCGTATCTTCAATTTTACTTCGTAACCGGCGTATATAAACAGAGAGTGTATTATCATCTACATAGTTTCCGTTTCCGTCCCATAAGAGGTCTAATATCATTTCTCTTGTCAACAAATGATTAGGATTCTGCATGAACAAACATAATAATTTGTATTCTATCAGAGTAAGCTCTAATAAAGTGCCTTTTTTCCAAACAAGACGCTCGATGGTATCTATCTTAATTCCGTTTGCTTCTAAAATTGTATCTGCTTTTGAAAATTGCGTAGAACGACGTAACAAGGCTTTAATTCTTGAAAGAAGTTCATTCAACTTGAACGGCTTTGTGATGTAATCATCTCCTCCCATGTCAAGCCCTCTAACAATGCTGATTTCTTCATCAGACGCAGTTAAAAATATAATCGGAACAGTGGATAGTTTTCGCACTTCACGACAAATATCAAAACCTGTTCCGTCCGGCAATGTAACATCTAACAAAAGCAAATCATATTGACTTTGCTTAAAAAGTGTCAACGCTTCTTTTACAGTTCTTGAAATATCAATCATATAACCGCTTGTTTCCAAAGTATATTTTAAGCCGTCAATTAAACTCAAATCATCTTCAACATAGAGAATGTTATTCATAGTGTCGCTCCTTTCCTTGTTTAGTTCTACCGTCAATCGGCTTTTCCGCGTCTTTTGGTATCAACCACATATACCCAAGTTTTGAAACACCTTGTATGCGGTTTTGGCTACAAAGTATTTGTACCCGCCTTTCAGAGATTCCCCATTTCTTTGCTGCTTCGGGGCAAGACATATATTCCATAACACCCAAGTCCTTTCTGCAAATCATATCAGTATAATTATAGTCGGATACACGAACAATAGCAAGTATATAAGTATGAATTATTATGGCTATTTAGTGGAACTGTATAGACATATCCAAACAGAAAGGGGAACAGTAAAATGTAACTGGGTGAATAAATATGGCAAAAAGACCAGTAGAAAAATATGACTTCAAAGCATTTGGAGAAGCGATAAAAGCTGCGCGGACGGGGCGTAAGGAAAGCCGCAAACAGGTAAGTGATGAAATGTATATTTCTCCTCGTTACCTTGCGAATATTGAAAATAAAGGACAGCACCCCAGTCTGCAAATCTTTTTTGAGCTTATGCTCCGTTACAATATATCCGTAGACCAGTTTCTTTTAGATACGCCCGCCGTAAAAGATACAAAGCGGCGGCAGCTCGACGCTCTCCTTGATGATATGAGTGATAACGGCATACGGATTGTAACGGCAACTGCAAAAGAAATTTCAGAAGTCGAAAAAGAGGACAAATAAATGTGTCCGGCAAAACTGAATAGGATTTAGGAAGCGTTGTAATCTTTGCAGATTGCAGCGTTTTTCTTTTGCATTGATTTGGCAAAACGGCTTTTTCTCCGTAGAGGGAAATAAGGGCATAAAAGATAAAAAACTTTCGTAGCAAGCATAGGAAAAGAGTACCCTTTTCCGTATTTTCGCCCTCCCGTCCTGCGGTGCGTCGGTTGAAAATTGCTTGTTGGGAAGTGTCCCAAACCCTCGGAATGGAAAGGAGTGTGAGCCGATGAACGGCAGGAAACGGACAGTACAAATTAAATTCAGAGTAACAGAGGAAGAACGGGCGTTCATTGAACAGAAAATGCAGCTCGTCCCTACCCGGAACATGGAAGCCTACTTGCGGAAAATGGCAATCGACGGGTATATCATTCAGATAGACCATGCCGACATAAAAGCTATGACAGCGGAGATACAGAAAATCGGGGTCAATGTCAATCAGATTGCAAAGCGCGTCAATGCGACGGGCAGCGTCTACCAAGAGGATATAGAAGAAATCAAGGAGGTGCTTGCGGAGATATGGCGGTTACAAAGATTAAGCCTATTAAAAGCACGTTAAAAAAAGCCCTTGACTATATCCAAAACCCGGACAAGACGGACGGGAAAATGCTGGTGTCCTCGTTCGGGTGCAGCTATGAAACGGCAGATATTGAGTTCGGATTTACATTGTCGCAAGCTCTTGACAGAGGAAACAACCTCGCACACCATTTGATACAATCTTTTGAGCCGGGGGAAGTCGATTATGAGAAAGCCCATGAAATCGGAAAACAGCTTGCCGACACGGTAACAAAGGGGCAATATGAATACGTCCTTACCACTCACATAGATAAAGGGCATATCCATAACCACATCATTTTTTGTGCGGTAAACTTTGTAGACTACCACAAGTATGTTTCCAACAAGCGCACCTATTACGGAATACGCAACATCAGCGACAGGCTGTGCCGGGAAAACGGCTTGTCCGTCCTTGTGCCGGAGAAAGGCGGCAAGGGAAAGAATTATGCGGTGTATAAGAAAGAGAAAACCGCCAAAGCAAAATTGAAACTTGCCGTCGATACCCTTATCCCCCAAGTGTCCGACTTTGAAGAATTGCTCGCGCGGTTACAGGCAGAAGGCTTCACAATCAAACGGGGAAAATATGTGTCCTGTTTGGTTCCGGGACAGGAACGGTTTACCCGTTTGAAAACCCTCGGCGCAGATTATACAGAGGAAGCAATCCGGGAACGGATAGAGGGCAAGCGTACCCGCACCGCCAAAGCTCCCAAGACAGAACGCGGCGTGTCCCTGCTCATTGATATTGAAAACAGTATCAAGGCGGCGCAGAGCCGGGGTTATGAACAATGGGCGAAAATCCACAATCTGAAACAGGCAGCTAAGACCATGAATTTTATTACGGAACACAAGATTGAACAATACACCGACTTGACCGCAAAAATCGCAGAGATACAGACAGAGAGCGAACAGGCGGCAGACGCATTAAAGAGCGCGGAAAAACGGCTTGCAGATATGGCGGTGCTTATCAAGAATGTTTCCACGTTCCAAAAGACAAAACCCGCCTATGACGCATACCGCAAAGCAAGAAATAAGGACAGTTACCGGGCAGCCCATGAGCGCGAAATCATCTTGCATGAAGCAGCGGCAAAGGCATTAAAGGCGGCGGGCGTTTCCAAGCTCCCGAACCTCACCGCGCTGCAATCGGAATATGAAAAGCTCCAGGAACAGAAAGAAGCCCTTTACGCCGACTATGGCAGACTGAAAAAACAGGTCAAAGAGTACGACGTTATCAAACAGAACATAGACAGCATTTTACGGCAGCAAAGAGAACCGGAACGGGAAAAAGGAAAAGAACGCGGGGAGTAGCTTTGTTCATACTTGTATGATATAATAGTTCCTATCAAAAACAGTAGTTACATACCAAAGTGATACATTTTCAGCAAAGGAAGTGTCAGAGAATGGAACAGGAAATGCCGGACTATGAAACGATACGCGCCGCCGTTGCGGGCGAAAAATGGGCGTTGGAAAAAGTGCTTGCTTGTTACGGTGACGAAATCAACCGCCTTGCAATGGTAAAAAAGCGTCAGCCGGACGGAAGCGTAAAAGAGGAAATCGACGACGATTTACGGCAAACGCTCATACTGAAACTGTTAGAAGCTATCCCACAATTCCCAATAGAAAAGGAGTGATACCATGACACGCGGGGAAATTTGGAAAGACTTTTTTAAGAGAACCGTTTTGCCCGCCGTTATCGCATTGTTTTTATTCTTCATGTTTAAGAACGTCTTTACAGAGGACGGGCAGACCAATTACTTTTATGTGTGGCTGTGCTGCGGTATTCCCTTTGGTATTCGCCGTATGTTCGTATGGCTTGTACCGCATGGGTATGACATAGCCGGAACGGTGGGTATCATTGCCCTCAACTTCATTTTGGGCGGCATTATCGGTGGGGTCATTTTGATATGGCGGCTTGTCGTGGCTGCATGGTATATCCCCCTTACGATATACCGTTTACTTACCACAGATAAGGGCGCAACCCCTCAAATCAACATGGAAAAATAGCAAAGGAAAAACCGGGACGCAGACAGTCAGTAAAGACTATCCGCGCCCCGGTTTTCTTATGGGTGCAGTTCTGAAATGTTACGCAGTAGAACGCCGTTTTTAAGGGAAAAGGTATAAAGCCCTTGCCCTATGAGGAAACGGTTGTCAGAAGCCTGTAAAACAAGGCTTTTTTCGCCCTTACCGCGTAACAAGAGCGCGCCGTTTTCTCATGCGCTCGGCTGCCTGTCTGCGGGTAATCCGTTTCCGGCAGTCCGGGCAGTATTTAACATTGTTTGACTTCGACACAAAGGACGCGCCGCACACGGTACATTTCTTTCTGTCCTCGGTCTGATAGAGTTCCGCATAGAGCAGCTTATCAAGAGGAAGTACGGCAATCCGAAACCACTTACAGAGCAGGGAATAGGAAATGAGCTGCGGGCATACGCAAGTGTCCCCGTCGTCCAGTAAAATACAGTTGCCATTCTCGCAGTTGCAGCACTCCTTTTTCACAAGGGTGTTTACCTTGCGGCTTTGTCGCGGCGACAGCCGCTTAATCCCGGTCATACTTCATCAGCAGGATAAACGGCAAGCTCCCTGTACTCGGCTTCGGTCAGCGCGCCTACTTTGGAAAGGGTGCGCTTTGCAAGCTCCCGTAATCCCGCGTCCATGTAAGGCAGCGCAGCGGTCATGTTCTCTATAAGCTGCGCCTTGCTTCCCTCATGGTAAATGCTCAAAAGGTTTGTTTCCTCAACAGTAAATCTATTCATGCTCATACCTCCAAATCTTGATTTTTTCTTTTTGCCGCTGCCTTTTTCGGGGCGGCTGTTTTCTTGTCTGCGGTAAGCTGCGCCCGGACAGAGGGGCGCGCTTTTCGGATATTCCGGCTTCTGTCCTCGCTTTTGTCTAAAAATGCAAAAGTGCCATGTCTGCCCTCAATCTTAGAAAAAGAAAGTGTTTTGTATGGCAGCATAGCAAACAGACGGTCGGTGTCCTTTGTAGAAGCTAACTGCATAAAGTAAGGCGAAAGCTCCACCATGAAATGTGTTTTGTTGGGGCTGTTAGGGCTGTCCTGCCGCTTCATTTCCGCTACAATGCGCTGTGCTTCGGCTTCAATCCGGCTGTCATGCAATGCGGTAATATGCGCCTTGAAATCCCCCGGCTTTAAGCGGTCATAGCTGCGCTTTTCCTCCCGCATGAGAAAATGCAATGCTTCCGGGTCATTAGGCTGCGCTTCAAAGCGTTCAAACTTCCCAAGCTGCGGGTCTGGATTGCCGTCAAGATACTGTCCGGCGGGCTGCACCCGTTCTCCATGCTCATAGAGCAGCGTGTAATTATCTGCGGGTAATGCCTGTTCCTTAACGTGCCGGAAATGCTGCGGATAGTCAAGCTCATAGAGATTGCCTTTGATTTTTCCGTTTACAATCCCGGTCAGCTCCACCGCATAGGCAAGGACTTTATCGCGCGTCTGTTCCCCGTAAAACCGCCATGTGTTATGCTGTCTTGTGCCTTTTAGAAAAACGTCGCGCTCCCGGAAGCAGCTCGTCCCGGACGGGCGGGAAAACCATAAAAGCCGCCTGTCCTCGGCTGTGGGGCTTGCCGCCGCTTTCTGTAAAATGTTTCTATCAAGGTCAAAATCATTCTGAAAAAAAGCGGTATTTTGTTTCATAATCGCTTCAAGGGAAGTGATAACGTCCACATCTTCAAACTTATTCATAGGTCAGCTCCTTTCCAAGTCCTGCGATTTTTGCTTCGTGGGTTTCTTCTTTCCCGCCCGTTCCTTATCCGCTTTGAGCTGCGCCCGGATAGAGGGCTTTTCTTTCGCTGCGGTTTTCTTGCCTTTGCCGTTTTCCCGGTCGGTCTTAATCGCTTCGGCAAGGTCAGTAAGGGAAATAACCTCGCCTGCCTTTGCTTTCTGTTCCAAAGCGTCCACGGTCGGCGTCTGCGGGGTATTGTTGATGATACCGTCAAAGTTATTGTCGTTCTGCTCGATAGTGTCCTCGACATGCTTCAAAGGGTTTGTCTTTTCCGGCTGCTCGGCGGCAACGGCAAACGCCCGCGTACCGTTTCCCATAATCAGATATTTCCCGTCGTCGGATTGATGATGAAGTCCATACCCGGCTTCTTTCATCTGCTCAATGCTCATAGAGGTAAGCGAAAAGCTGCCGCGCGGCGTTCTAATCTGTTCCCCGGTCAAATGCTCGTCGGGGGTAAGCTGCGGCTGCTTCTCCTGTAAAAACTCCGGCACTTTTTGAAAACCGATACTGTCTACATAGTGGGCGGTATTTTCGCCGCTTTGATGAAGCACCACAATATCGGAAACGGAAAGGCTGTGTCCCTTAAAATCTTTCGGGTGGTCGATATTGAATTTTTCCCAAATGCTGTTAAGGGTAATGTCTGCCGTAAGGGGCGCGGTGTAGATAAGTTCATAATTCGCCCGGTCTATGGTGTGTCCCATCGCCTGCAGGCGGTCGTAAGGCTCAAAGCGCAAGTCCCTTGTAGCGTCGCCGTGGGCTAACTGATAAATCCCGTAACTGTCCTCTTTGCCATAGAGTAACAGGGCTTCCTTTGTCGGCTCACTTTCCCGTAGCTGCTGTTTCATGGCGTTGTATTCGTGCAGGGCTTCCCAAGTTTCCTTTTCTACACCGAACAAGCCGCCTTTTTCTGCGTGTTCCTGTAAATCGGTCAGACTGGTAACGGCTCCCTCGGTGCCGTCCTCATAGATACGGAAAACCTCGATACCGTCCTGTGTAAACAAACGCTCGGCGGCTTCCTGTTTCAGCGGAAACATACCGTCCCAAGAATAGCCGTAGTCCTGCATTTCTTTTATGCTGATAGTGGCGTCGGGTACGGGGAATTCCGGCTGCTCCTGCGGTGGTGCGTTTTGCCCGATTTCCTGTACCTCGGAAGTCTGCGCCTGTTCCTTTTGCAGTTCTGCGATATGCTCATCAATGCTGTTAATGATTTCCGCTGCGGTGCTGCGGATTGTTTCAAGAGAACTTTTCAGTTCGGCAAGCTCCCGTCCGGCACTCCACCCGGCAACATACCCAAAGGAATAATCGGAAGTATCAAGCCCGTAATGCTGGCACACGGTATAGGCGATACTTTCTGCCTGTACTTCACGGGTGCGGCGGTCGGGTCTGTTCTCCAAGTCCTCCAAAGGGGCGTTAAGGTCAATGTCATGGAGCTTCGCATGGGCGATTTCATGGATAAGGGTTTTTAAGGTTTGCAGCTCGCTCATGCCCTCATCAAGGGCAATACGCTTGTCCTCCAAGTGGTAGTACCCGTGTGCGCCGCCCTCGATTTTTTCAAAGCCGACAGGAACAGGAGAAGTCTTTTCAAGGGCAGCGAAAACGTCCTTGTAATGCTCCACGTCCCCGGTCAGCATATTTACGGCAATATCGGGGATTTCCCTGCCCTCGGTCTGCGATACGTCAAAGACAGATACCACCTTAAAGGCGGGTATCGTGATTTCCTTTTCCTCGGTTACGGGCTTTCCGTCTTTGCCGATAATGGCTTTCTGTGTCTGCGGGTCGATTTTCTCCATTTCTTTTTTAATCTTGAACGGCGACGGGGCAAGGATTTTGATACCCTCTTGTCCTTTCATCACGTTTCGTCCAAAGTTATTTTTCCATGCGGAAAATCCGGCGATAAGGGAAGCGTCGGGCTTTTGCATGGCGATCAGCAGCGTATTGTTAAAGCTGTAATTATGAAACTTTGACATGACGCGCAGATATTCCTTGTAACGCTCGCTGTCGAACAGCTCCGTAATACCCTGCTCCAAACGGTCGGTAATCTCTTTGAGCTTTTCGGCGGGCTTCTCGGAAGTTAAGACAATGGGGATAACCGGGCGCGGCTCCTGCGGTGTTTCTTCGGGAACAGCCATCTGTACCGCCGGGGCTGCGTCCCGTTCTGTGGTCGGCTGCGGGTAGCTCATAATGCGGTAGTCCTCCGGCACTTCGCGCCCCTCAAAGTGCTGCTCCCATGCGTCGCCGCTTTCCACAAGGTAGCCGTATTCCGTAAAGCTGCCTTTTTCCTGCGCGGCGGCGTTTCGTCCAAAGGCGATAGGGTCAATGCTGTTTTTCCATTCAGCGGGCATTTGCACCATGCCGGATTTGTTAAGGTAATAATCGCCCAATTCGCGGGGATTATGTACTTCGGGGATATGCACGAAAAAGTCCTCGTTATAGGTAAAGTCAATGAGCTGCCCGATATTCTCAAAACCGTTCTTTCGCTGCGTCGCGGCGTTCAGCGCGGCAATCCCGGAAGCGTCAAGGGTTTCCAGTCGTGCTGCAAGGAAATTCAGCTCGTCTACCTGTGCCGCGCATACCATGTCATAAGGCAGGGCAATGTGCCTGTCCTCCCGGTCAGAGTAGCCGTGAATGAAAAAATCCTGCGGATTGTCTGCGGTAATGCCGACGCTTTGCATGGCTTCGTGAAGTTCTTCCTTTGTGGCGGGCATGGAAAGCCAGTAGCCACCCGGTTCTCCCGTTTCAAAACGGGTGCGGCTGTCAATCAGGATTGCAAACTGTTCCGTTTCCTGTCCCGGTTCGGTTCTCGGTGCAGCGGCGGGAATGTCGGCGGCGGGCTGCTTGATTTCCTCGCCCTCTACGGTGTAGCCCGGTAAGAGCTGCCCGTTTACCCTAAACTGTTCCGCGTATTCCGGCGGGATAGCCGGGGAGATTTCCGTAAAAAGCTTTTCATACGCCTTGACACGCCCATTCAGATATTTTTCCATAGCCGCCCGGTCAGCAAATACCTTTCTGTCCTGTCCGGCGATTTTTGCCTGTCCGTACCCGTGGGGGCTGTTGGTGTAGATGTTCCAAGATAACGTATAGGAATATGGAATAGATTTCTGTGCTGCCTTGTCGTAGCGGGTATTTTCATACACATGGTAGCTCATTTTATATACCCGGTTGCTGATGGTGTGGCGGTCGTTGTCCTCGTCCTGCCACTTGTTCGCCGTATGCTTCACTTCGGGTATTCTCGCATACTCAATCGCCTTGTCAAATAGCAGGGTCTTTCCTGCCTGTTCCTCCCATGCGGAAGCCTGTACTTTTAGATTTTCAAATACGGTCTGCTCCGCAGCCGCGCTTTCCTCTCGCAGCTTCATAAGCTCGGCAAGGGGTAAAGCGGTCAGCGGGGAAATATCCGCGCCTTTCGTGTCAAAATAGATACCGCGCTCAATCTTCATCTTGTCGGCGGCGTCCAGTCTGTCGCGGTCATAAGTGGAATAAGATTTCATGTAACACTTCCTTTCTGTGATGTTCGGTTTTTGTATAAGGGTTTGGGATTATCCCAACAAGCAAAATCCCCGCCAAGCTCGGTTAGAGTGGCAGGGATTTTACGGAAGTGGGTACCCGCTTCCTATGCTTGCTATTCCAGTTCTTTGTCCTTTGAAATGGTTACTTTGTAATTCACATACTTACCGCCCGTATCAGCTAAAAGCACCGTTCCGTCGTAGGTTTTTCCTGTTTTCGGAGAATACAGCTTTTTGACTGTTGCCTTGCCGGATTTCAAAAGTGCTGCGGCAATCTTCGGGGTAAAGACGGTTTTCCATTCCTCAAAGAAGCGGTCATTTTTCCACATGGCAAAGCTGCACTCTTTGTTGGAACAGTAGTAGTTTTTCTTTCCCTCATAGACCGGGGACTTGCAGCGGGGACACTTTCCAAGCCCTGTTTTTTCTGTCTTGAAAAGCTCCTGTTTCTCGCCTAACACGGAAGCATAGGTTTTTACAAGCTCCTGTGCCATAGTTTCGATACCCTGCATGAAAGTGTCCGGGTCGGCGTTGCCCTTTGCAATCTGCGTCAGATTGTTTTCCCATGCAGCCGTAAGCTGCGGAGAAGTTAAGCTGTCCGGCAGGACGCAGACAAGATTTGTCCCGTCTTTGGTGGGAAGCAGCTGCTTGCCCTTGCGCTCCACAAAGCCGCCTCCCACTAACTTTTCAATGACAGCGGCGCGGGTAGCGGGCGTACCAAGCCCCCGGCGTTCTGCGTCCGGGTCGGTGTCCTCATTCCCGGCGCGTTCCATAGCAGAAAGTAAGGACGCTTCATTGTGGGGCTTCGGCGGCGTCGTTTCATGCTCCGTAACCTTTGCAGCAGGGTTTTCAAAGGTCTGTCCCTCGGTAAAGTCCGGCACATCTAAAACAAGTTCGTTTTCGTCGTCGCTGTCCGGCTTCTTTTTGAGGGTAGCCCGGTAAAGCCGTTCAATGTTTTTCCACCCGGCAGCGATTACCGTCTTGCCCCTTGCCGTAAATTCATGGTCGGCGCAGGAGAAAACCGCCGTTACCGCTTCGTAAACGTGCGGCTCTGCGGTCGCCATAAGCAGACGCGCCCCGGTAAGGATAAGGATATTTCTTTCACTTTCCGGCAGCGTAGTAAGGTCAGTTTTTGCAATTTCCATAGTGGGGATAATGGCGTGGTGGTCTGATACTTTTTTGCTGTTCAGAACGCGGGAAATACTCTGTTCATAGGCTGCGCTCGCCATAAAGGGCAGCTTGCCGCAAAGCAGCGATACGATACTCGCCGCTGTGTCGCCCATGTCGTCGGTCAGATAGTTGCTGTCCGTTCTCGGATAAGTAAGCAGCTTCTTTTCATAAAGTGTCTGTGCAAGGTCAAAGGTCTGCTTTGCCGTGTACCCGTAGATACGGTTTGCTTCCCTTTGCAGAGAGGTAAGGTCAAAGAGCTTCGGCGGTATAGCGGTTTTATTTTCACGGGTCAAGGAAGTGCAGACAGCCGCCGACGCTTCGCAGGCCGCTTTCAGTTTGCCCGCTTCATCAGCGGCGCAGATCTTCGCGCTTGCCGCTTCTGCGCCGGGGAGCATAAGGCGCACATGGTAATATTTTTCTTTCTTGAAGTTCATAATGGCAGCGTCCCGGTCTACAAGCATTTTTAGGGTTGGGGTCTGAACGCGCCCCACGTTCAAGGTTTTTCCATACAGGCAGGAGAAAAGGCGGGTCGCGTTAATGCCGATAAGCCAGTCAGCCTTTGCCCTGCATAGTGCGGAATGATAGAGAGCGTCATACCTGCGCCCGTCCTTCAGATTGTCAAAGCCGCTTTTGATGGCGTCCGTTTCCATAGAGGAAATCCAAAGACGGGTAAAGGGCTTCTTGCAGCCCGCTTGATGATAGACAAAGCGGAAAATCAATTCTCCCTCGCGTCCTGCGTCGCAGGCGTTCACGACTTCCGAAACGTCGCTGCGCTGCATGAGGTCTTTTAAGATTTTGAATTGCTTTCCCTTGTCGGCAGCTACGGTGTACTGCCATTCCTGCGGCAGAATGGGTAAGCTGTCATAGCTCCATTTCCTGTACTGTTCCCCATAGGCGGCAGCTTCCGCAAGTCCTACCAAATGCCCGATACACCAAGAGATAACATAACCGTTCCCCTCGATATATCCGTCTTTCTTCTCCCTTACGCCAAGGGCGGCGGCAACCGCCGCCCCGACGCTGGGTTTCTCACAAATCACAAGTTTCATTCGTCCTCGTCCTCCTGTTCGGTGTCTGCGCTGTCAGCTTCTTCCGGCTCGTCCTCGTCGTATTCGTCAAAATCGAACTCGTCAAGGTCGGTGCCGCCTTTTACGTTCTGTTTTGATTTCATAACCTTAAAGTAGTAGAGGGCTGCGCCGCCGCCAAGCAAGCCCACAACAAGGAAAATCAAAAGCCCGCCCATGCCGTTTTGGGGCTGCGCCTGCTCGGTGGGTTCCTCCGGCGCGGCTTCCTTGCCTGTGCAGCTATCCATGTTGACAGAGCAGACGGGGCAGGCGGTGTTTACTTCGCCCGCCTTGCATTTCTCGGTACAGTTGCAGACAGCCGGGGGCTGCTCGGTCTGTTCCTCCCCGATAATCGCCATAAGGTCGCTTTCGTCTACTTGATTTAAGAAGTGGACGGAATTTTCGCCCTCGGCTGCCCGGTCAACGATAATGTAAAAATAGTTGCCGCCTTTGCTTTTCACGACAATAAACTGCTTATCCCCGGCGGCGTCCCCGTCAATGTCGTCCACAAGGGTCATGTTGCCCTCCGGGGTTAAGGGCTGCGGCTCGGTTTCCACGATTACGCCGCTGTCGTCGGTTTCTTCCGTCGTGGGCGTCTGTGCAAAGGCGGTAACAGAAAAGCCGCCCATGAGCATAAGGGCGGCGCAAAGTGCGGTCAGCGTTCTTGTGATTTTATTCTTCATCTGCATTGTCCTCCTGTTCTTTGTAGTCTGCTTCATAAACGGGCGCGGCGGTCATGCCGGGGATAGCACCGCCGGAAAGCATAGCGGAAAGCTCCTGCGGGGTCATACGCATGGCGCGTACAAGCTGCACGATTTCAAGGTTTTCCGCTTCGGTTTTCTGCGCTTCCAGTCCGCGCAGCTTGTTCTGGTACTCCGTGATTTTCTCACGGGTCTTTTGGATTTCTTTGTTGATACGGTCAATTTTGCTCATAGCCATAAATGTTGTTCTCCTTTCGATTTTGAAAATAGCTTAGTTCCAGTTCATCAGCCCGTAGCCCTTGATACAGGCATAGTCAAGCGGGTAGCTTTTGATTTTGCAGGCGTCGCCGGAATTGCCCTCAACGGTATAGACGCGGCTTTCGTCCCTGCCAATCACAAGCCCTACATGGTCTGCGCTTCCGTCTAAATCCCAGTCAAAAAAGATAGCGTCGCCGGGGGCAATGTTCTCATAGCCCCGCGCTCCCCATTGCCCGTGAGAGGTAAACCACGGAATACCCTGCGACTGGCAGGCGGCAAAGCGCGGCTCGGAAAGCCCTGCCTGCCCGTAGCACCACGAAACGAAACAGGCACACCATTCCACGCGGGAATTAAAGCCGTACCAGCTCCAATAAGGGTAGCCGCCCACGTTGCCGACTTGCTGCTTTGCAAGGTCAACAATAGCGGTATTGCCGGGGCGCGTTCCGTTTACAAAGTCCACGCCGCTTAAATCCTCGGACGCAGAAGTGTCGGGAGAGCCGCCGCCAAAGATAAGGGGCTTGTTCCCGCTTGTCTGTAAGTACACCCGGTACATTTCCAGTTGTTCCGGGGTCAGATTGTTTTCTGCAATCGTGGATAACGGGGTGTTCGTCAGCTTGACGTTTAAGATGTAATACTCATAAGGCACTTGTACCGTGTAGGTGTCCGTATGCTCGTTGCCGTCCTCGTCTGTCCATGTGTCGGTGCGTTCTTCCTCCCGGTAGCGCATTTCCACTTCCTCGGTCAAGGTCAGCTTGTATTGCTGCTCAAAAATCCGCTGCAATTCTGTCTGTACGTCGGCGCGGGTGTAGCTTTGGTATTTTGCGGTCAGATAGGACGCTAATTCGTGGGGGTTATGCCCGATATTCGCAAGGTCATAGCGGTATTCGTCATAGCCGCTGTGGGTACTTTCGATATTGTCAATCTCCCGTTGCAGCTCGCTTTCCAGTCCGGCATAGGCATTTTCCACTTCCACAAGGTCGCTGTCCTCGGACGTGTAGGACGTTCCAAGAACGCCGTTTAGGGTGCCGGAAAACATTGCCCCGCAAGAGGACAGCCCCGACATAATGAGGATAAAGAGAAGCAGCGCACCGACAGCGATTGCCACGCCCGCCGGGGGCCTTGCCACAAATGCCGCTGTCTGCTTTGTTTTCTCTGCGGCTTTTTTTGCCGCTTTCCGGGTATTCTCGGCTGCGGCTTTGATACCCTTTGCGCTCCCTTGTTTCGCCGCCTTTGCATACTGCTTTTTAATCTGCTGTTTCTGCCAAAAGCGGGAAAGGGGGTTAGAGGTAAGCTGCGGGTTATCGTGCAGGGTTTTGTGATACTGAAAATCCACGTTTGCCTTAAACGCCGCTTTTTCAGCCTTTGCCGCCTCCCGGTAGGGTTTCAGCTTATGGCTGCGGTAGCCCTGCTTTAGTTTCCGCGCTCCGTACTTTACGCCGCGCTCGGCGGCTTCCTCGGTCTTGTGTGCGCCCTCCACGCCGGAGTTGTCCTTTTCAACGGAATGGATTTTGTTGTGGACGAAAATACCCGCTTCCTGCGCGGGGCGGGATAGCGGGTTGTGCTTCTCCTTAAATCCGGGCGGCTTGTCCTGTTCCTCAAAGTGCAGGCGGGTTTTGCCTTTCCCGGTGGCTTCATCAAAGGTACGCTCCTTAACCAGTTTCTTTTGCTTCGGGATAGCTGCCTTTGCTTTATCCAAGCGGTCGGCTGCTTTGTCGGATTTTTTGATGTACTTTTCAAGCTCCGGCGTGGCAAGTTCCTCGTCGGTAAATTGCAGCCGGGAAGATTTCGTTTGCTCGGCGGCTTCCTCCTGCGCCCTGCGTACCGCCTTTTTGCTTGTCTTGCGGGTGTGGGCGGCGTCAAGACGTTCCATGACGCGCTCCGCTTTTCCTGTGTCCGCTTTGGGGGCAGTCCCCGGCGCATGGGGAAGCGGGCTTGTATCAGATACCGGGGGAAGCTGCATAGCGTCCTGTGCCGCCTGCTGTTCCGGGGTCTTTTGTAAATCCGCGTCCCGTATGCGGTTGCTGATACGCTCCGTTTCGCCTGTGGTCTGATTTTCCGCGATAGCCCCGTCGCGGGTCATTTTCTGCGTGATTTTATCGCGGGGCTTTAATTCGTCTTTCAAGTGTTACCACCTCCAATCCGCGCCCCCGCAAGGGCGCAATACTCTGTGTTCAGTTCAATGCCGATATAATGTCGGTCAAGGTTTTTTGCGGCAAGCCCGGTGGTGCCGCTTCCAAAGAACGGGTCTATGACAATGCCGCCTTTCGGACAGCCCGCCAGTATGCACGTTTCCGCTAACTTCGGGGGATAGGCGGCAAAATGCCCGCCCTTATACGGTACGGTATTGATAAGCCAAACGTCCCGCTTGTTCCTTGTGGTCGGCATAAGAGCGTCGTCATAATAGCCGCCGCTGCGGGTTTTATTGATACCCTGTACCTTGCCCTGTCCGGGTACTTCCTCGGCATATTTGTGTCCTGCGCCGCGCCCCTGTCGGTACCGCGCAGCCGTTCCCGGCGCGATCGGCTCCGCAATGGCGGCAGCGTCATAGTAGTATTTCTTTGATTTTGTCAGCAAAAAGATGTGTTCATAGCACCGGCTCGGTCTGTCGCGGCAGCTTTCCGGCATGGGGTTTTCTTTCAGCCAAATAATATCGCTGCGTAAATACCACCCGTCAGAGCGCAGGGCAAAGGCTAAAAGCCACGGAATACCGATTAAATCCTTTTGCTTGCAGCCCGCCGCCGTTCTTGCGATAGATACGGCTTGCCCGTTCCTGCCTTTGGGATTTTTGGGGTCGGTATAGCTTCCCTTATTGCCTGTGCCGCAATAGGTGTCTGCGATATTCAGCCAAAACGTCCCGTCGTCTTTGAGTACCCGGCGCAGCTCCCGGAATACTTCCACAAGCCGCCCGATATAATGCTCCGGCGTGTCCTCCCGTCCGATTTGCGCGTCAAGCCCGTAGTCCCTAAGCCCATAGTAGGGCGGGCTTGTGACGCAGCAGTTCACGCTTTCGCTCGGCAGCTCCCGCAGGGCATAGAGGGCGTCGCGGTTGATGATTATGTCCGTTTTCATGGCTTGCTCACTTCCTCCGGCTTTGTCGTAAGCAGACGGTAAAGCTCGGTGTCCGTCGGGAAGCGGTCAATGAACGGCAGCACCACATTCCCGTAAAAGATAAGCCCCTCGCCCGCTTCGGTGTGGGTCACATACTTCATCTGCTGCGGGGAGATATTGAGCTGCTTTGCAAGGATAGCCCGGTCGCCCTGTGCCTGATTGAGCATGAGGACAAAA
>OHDE01000295.1_pt1 | contig 21421 bp, 17 predicted proteins | sample 1566931 | NCBI WGS metagenome assembly OHDE01 (sample SAMEA3879591, study PRJEB24766) | human gut metagenome | biome: human-associated habitat; feature: feces | place: USA | collected 1985/1987 | reverse complement strand
CTCTGCCTTTGGAAACCGCAAGCTTTTGAAAAAGCTTGAGCAAAACTTTTAATTTAACAAAAAAGTAGAATGCGTCTTGTCCTGTGCGGTCACGCACCGCCGCCTTGAGCAAAACTTTTAAATGTCTTAGAGAAATCTGTTAGCTAATCGTAGTCCGCTCGGAAGTTTTTCCGACTGCGTCAACAAGTTTCTCCTATGAGTGTTGAGCGAATATTAAGGAATTTCTTGCCTTAAAGGTAATATTGTTTTATAATAGCAATAGAATTAACGAATTATTGCTGAAAGGATAGATTATTTATGGAAAGAAAGGCTTCTGATTTTTTTGAATCTCTTAATGGCAAAACAGTTGCTCTCTGTGGTATTGGTGGAAGTAATTTGCCTCTTATAAAAATGTTTGCAAAATACGGTGCAAAGGTTCTCGCTTGTGATAAGAGAGAAAGAACTGCTCTCGGTGAAAATGCCGATAAAGCCGAAGAATATGGTGCAGAACTTCATCTTGGTGAAAATTATTTAAAAAATCTTGGAGCGGATATTATATTCAGAACCCCAGGTATGAAATATTATATGGACGAACTTGTAGAGGCAAGAAACAATGGTGTTGCTGTTACAAGCGAAATGGAAGTATTCTTTGATATATGCCCTTGCAAAATAATTGCAGTTACAGGAAGTGATGGTAAAACAACTACAACTACAATTATTTCTGAACTTTTAAAAGCTAGTGGAAAGACCGTTCATCTTGGCGGAAACATCGGACACCCACTTTTACCTGATATAGAATCAATTTCTCCTGAAGATTATGCTGTTGTAGAGCTTTCAAGCTTCCAGCTTATTTCTATGAGAAAAAGCCCTGATATAGCAGTTGTAACAAATCTCGCACCTAATCACCTCGATATTCACAAGGATATGCAGGAATATATTGACGCTAAGAAAAATATTGTTCTCCACCAGAACGCTTTTTCACGCACAGTCTTAAATCTTGATAACGAAATCTCAAACAGCTTTAGCGAATATGTTCGTGGTACGCTCTATAAATTCTCACGCAGAAATTCTGTAAGAAGTGGTGCTTATATGAAGCCTGACGGTGAAATAGTTATGAGCATAAATGGAGAAGAAACGCACATAATGAAAGCGGAGGAGATTAAAATTCCTGGCTTGCATAATATCGAAAACTACCTTGCCGCAATAAGTGCAGTATGGGGCTTGGTTGATGTTGAAACTATCCGCAAGGTTGCTATGGAATTTGCGGGAGTTGAGCATCGTGCGGAATTAGTCAGAGAGTTAGACGGCGTTCGTTGGTATAATGACGCTATCGGAACAAGTCCTACAAGAACCGTCAAGGGCACACTTTCACTTTATGACCGTAAAATTATCCTTATTGCCGGCGGATATGACAAGAAAATCCCATATGACGAGATGGGCGAGGTCGTGCCTAAGACAGTTAAGCTTTTAATTCTTATGGGAGCTACGGCAGATAAGATTGAGGAGGCTACAAGAAAAGCATCAACATATAGTGAGGGGAATCCTGAGATAATCAGAGTTAACAGCATGGAAGAAGCTGTTAAAATTGCAAGAGAGAGAGCCGAGAGCGGAGATATAGTTTCTATGTCACCCGCAAGTGCAAGCTTTGATATGTATAAGAATTTCGCCGAAAAGGGCTTACATTATAAGAGATTGGTAATGGAGCTTTAAGATGGGTAAAAGAATATGAATAAGAAAAGAAAAAATATTATTGACTTGAATGAAATATCTGAACTGAGAACATATACTTTGAATGGTTTTGAACAAAAGGTATTGATAGAGGGCAGAAAAAAAACAAATCCAATAGTAATTTTTCTTCATGGCGGGCCGGGAAGTCCTATTCCATTTTGTGAAGGCTGCCGCGGAATGTTTCCCGAACTTACAGAACGGTTTATAATGGTATATTGGGATCAGCTCGGCTGCGGAATAAACAACCGTATAATAGATGATACTTTTTCTATAGATTCATTCGTAAAAATGACGATAGACCTTGTTAAGCAGATAAAAGACGAGTTTAAACAAAACGAAATAAATTTATTTGGAGTTTCATGGGGAAGCATTCTTGCGGCAAGAACTGCTAAGGAAATACCTGAAATGATACATAATGTAATTGTATATGGACAGGTGTTAAAGCAACTGATATTTAATGATGAAATTTTCAAAGCATTATTTGATTCTAATATGCCTAAGAAAAACAAAGACAAACTTGCAGCTATGAATCAAGCCTCTGAACATACATCGGAAGATGGCAAGACAATTATGAAATGGGTCAATAAGTATACAGAGGGTTATCAATCAAAAAGCGGTGGAAAAACTCCGATGGGAAAAATGATAGGCGGCTTGCTGACAAGTCCTGATTATTCGTTCAAAGATTTTAAAGCGATGGTAATAAACGGTTATATGAAAAATACATCATTGATGAAAGAACTGATTAAGATTGACCTTTCGGAAACACTGCAAAAAATAACTATTCCGTACTATATTTTACAGGGAAATACAGACCTTGTTACTCCTACTAAAATAATTTCTGAATTTATTAAGAAATCTGAAAATAATAATTTACATTATATACCTGTAAATAATAGTAGTCATATTCCAAGTGCAGAGGGAATGAATATTATTATTGATAATATTTTTGAGCTTTTTTAAAATAAATTTTATCGGGCATTTTTATATGGTGTTGATAGGAGGATTATATGGAAAACATAAAAGAAGTACTCACAAAGCTTTTGCTTGCTGACGGCGTTTCGGGCGATGAAGATTTCGCTTGTTCTATCGCCGCAACAATTTTAAGGGAATTTGGTGAGGTGACATATAGAGATAACGGAAGTGTTATTCTCACAATGGGCGATAAATCAAGCGATAAGCATATTATGCTTGATGCACATATCGACAGAATAGGTCTTATCGTCACATATATTGACGATAGAGGCTTTATTAAAGCAACACCTTGCGGTGGTATGGATATGAGAACGCTTCCGTCAAGTGCAGTAACTGTTCTTGGCAAGGAGAATATTACAGGCGTAGTCTGTACATTCCCTCCGCATTTAATTAAGAATGACAGCGGAGATGCCATTACTAAGGATAAAATCTGGATTGATACAGGACTTCCTGCCGAAAAGGTTAAGAGCCTTGTTGAGCTTGGTGATAGAATTATTGTCAGAAGTGAGCCTAAGGAATTGCTTAATAACAGAATTGCCTCGGCGGCTTTGGATAATCGTGCAGGCTGTACGGCTCTTGTTGAAACAGCAAGACTTCTTAAGGATAAAAAACTGCCTTGCAAGCTTTCAATCGTTCTAAGCTCACAGGAAGAAACAAGCGAGCTTGGTGCGAGAACAGCCACATTTGCACTTGACCCGACAGAGGCGATTATAGTTGATGTTGGTTTTGCAAAGCAAGCCGGAGTTCCTGACGAGATGAGCGGAAAGTTCGGCTGTGGTGGAATTATTAGTATAGCACCTGTGCTTTCAAGAAAGGTTACAAATAAGCTGATTGAGATTTCAAAGAGCTTTGGTTTAGAGTGTGAATATGAGGTTGACGGCAGAACGACAGGCACAAATGCAGATGTAATCGCAGGAAGCAGAGGAGGAGTTCCTTGTGGAGTTCTTTCTATTCCTGAAAGATATATGCACACACAGGTTGAGGTTGTTTCACTTGAGGATATAGAAAGTGTTGCAAAGATTCTTGCAAAGTATGTTGAGGACGGAGGTGCATTTTAATGAACATTGAGCTTTTAGAAAGATTATGCACAGCTTGCGGAGTTTCTGGAGATGAGGACGATATAAGAGATATTATCCTTGAAGAAATTAAGCCATATGCAGACGAACTAAAGGTTGATTCTCTCGGAAATATCCTTGCTTTCAAAAAGGGCAAGCAGAGAGCAAAATCTAAACTTCTTATCTCGGCACATATGGACGAGGTAGGCTTTATTGTTACTAATATTGAAAGCAATGGTACACTGAAATTTGCCGAAGTAGGCGGAATTGATAAAAAAGCCGCTTGCGGAAAGGCAGTTCTTATCGGCAAAAATAAATTGCCTGGCGTCATTGGTGCAGTTCCTGTTCATGTGCTTAAAGCTGATGAAAGAGCAAAAAATCCGTCAATAGACTCACTTTATATAGATATTGGTGCAGATACCAAGGAACAAGCCGAGAAGTGTGTTTCTCTTGGTGACTGCGTTTATTTTGATTCGGTTTTTGAGGCTGATGAACGCATAATCGGAAAAGCGATTGATGACAGAGCAGGCTGTATGGCTCTTATAGAATTGCTACAAAGCGAGCTTGAGTATGACACATACTTTAGCTTTGTAGTACAAGAGGAAATAGGTCTGCGTGGGGCAAAGGGTGCGGCATTTACGCTCAATCCTGATACTGCGATTGTAGTTGAGGCTACAACAGCATCGGATATTCCTGATGTTTCGGGTGCTGATAAGGTATGCTCGGTCGGTTCGGGTGCGGTTGTTTCGTTTATGGACGGTGCAACTATGTATGACCGAACACTTTACAGGCTTATAATGGATAATGCAAAGCAAGCTGAAATCCCTGTTCAGACTAAAACGAAAATTGCAGGCGGAAACGATGCCGGTGCAATCCATCAATCAAGAGGCGGAGTGCGTACAGCGGCAATTTCAGTTCCATGCAGATATTTGCATAGCTCAACCTCTCTTATAAGTCGAGATGACTTACAAGCCGTTTGTGATACTCTAAGACTTGCGGCAGAATTGGCGGCTGGAAATGATTTTACTTGTTGATGAAAGCAATCGTTCCATAGCTGAAAAATATCTTGCTAAGCCGAATCCCTTTGCTTGCCGAATACTTTCACAGCTTTTAGCCTATGGAACAGGTGAACGCTTTTTAGAGCATTGGGTTCAGCTTGAGGATAACAAGCCGAGAGCGGTAATCTCACGAATGGACGGAAACATTACAATTTTCTGCGAAAATGTAAATGATGAGCTTTTAGAATTTATTGAAGCGGTGGGATATAACACAATTCTTGCGGATAAGGAGCTTTTTCCTCAATACTGGAGCGGAGAAGTCTTGATGAAGTTTGTCAGAAAGCCTGAAACTGAAATTTCTGATAATATAGATTTTAACCCTACTATAAGGGAAATTTATTCCGTTCTTGAAAGATGTCGGGGAGAGGGCTTTGAAATTCCCGATTTTGATAGCTTTTATCCCGATATGTCGCATAGAGTACGGCATAATTTGTCGAGAGTTCTGGCATATAGGCTTGAGGGACAGGCTATTGCCTGCTGTATGACCTCGGCTGAAACGGATAATTGTGCAATTATAAGTGGAGTTGCGTGCTTGCCCGAATGTAGGGGCAAGGGATACGCAAGCAAGCTTGTTGCGAAAATTTCAGAATCTTTGGGTAATAGAGATATTTTTGTTTTTTGCAGAGAGGAATTAGTTGGCTTTTATAATAGATTGGGGTTTATGTCTGAATGAATTTGAACATTTCCTACCAAGAGGTAGAACGCAGTTCGCCCCTACATTTCTGAAAGCAATTTTAAATTTTTGAGGTATTATATGAATTATTTTGATTTTGATAAAAAGATAATTTCCGCATCTGAAAAGGCGGAAGAAATGGCTAATGAGGCATTTCAGAAAACTAACTACATAACAGAGCTTAATCAGCGAAAAATGCTGAAGGCTTTTCAGAATGCAAGAGTCAGCGAAAGCCATTTTACAGCAAGTACAGGCTATGGCTACGGCGACAGAGGTCGAGAGGCTCTTGATGAGGTATTCGCATTCGCACTTAATGCGGAGGACGCTCTTGTCAGATATAATTTCGTGAGCGGTACACATACAATTACTACCGCACTTTTCGGCGTTCTTCGTCCGAATGATACTATGCTTTCGGTTACGGGCATACCATACGATACACTTCAAGGCGTAATCGGAATTGCAAGTGATGGCAAAACTATTTCGGGCAATACAGGTACACTTATTGACTTTGGAATAAATTACGAACAGCTCGACCTTTTACCAGACGGAACAGTTGACTATGAGGGTATGAAACAGAGAATCACACCTGATATTAAAATGGTATATATTCAGCGTTCAAGGGGATATTCACTCCGTCCGTCACTCAGATGTGAGGAAATCGAGAAAATCGCAAAGCTTGCACACGAGCTTGCACCAAACTGCATAGTTATGCTCGATAACTGCTATGGCGAATTTGTACAGGAATATGAGCCAACTATTGGAAATGTTGACCTTATGGCAGGCTCACTAATCAAGAATCCAGGCGGAGGAATTGCTCCGACAGGCGGTTATATAGCAGGCAGACACGATTTAATAGAGCTTTGCTCATATCGTCTTACAACTCCTGGTACTGGCAAGGAAATCGGCTGTACTCTCGGACATAATCGGGAATTATTTATGGGAGCATTCAATGCTCCTCATGTAACTGGTGAGGCACTCAAGACAGCGATATTTGCATCAGCATTTTTCGAGCTTTTCGGCTATGGTGTTACTCCAAGATATGATGAGCCTCGTGCGGATATTATCGAATCAATTATGCTTGGCGGAGAAAAAGAGCTTGTCGCATTTTGTCAAGGCATACAGCAAGGAGCACCTGTTGATTCGTTTGTAGTTCCAGAGCCTTGGGATATGCCTGGCTATGATAGTCAGGTTATTATGGCGGCTGGTGCATTTACACTTGGTGCGTCAATAGAGCTTTCGGCTGACGCTCCACTCAGAGAGCCATATGCCGCTTGGATGCAGGGTGCGTTGAATTATCACAGCGGTAAGCTTGGCGTACTTCTTGCCGCACAGAAAATGCTTGAAAAAGGCGTTCTCAAGCAGTGAAAGCCCTGAAAAACAGGCTGAATTTTGTTGGTCTGTCGCTTATCATAGGAGCTGTTATTTCAGTTTCGGGTTTAGTGCCGCTTATTCCGCAGGAAATGTATATTACAAGGCTTGCGTTATTGTCCTTTGCAAAAAATTTATTGCCGTTTATTGTGCTTGCGTATTTTTTCAAACAGCCGTTGAAGCTTAAAAAACAGACTAAGCAAAAAATATCTTTGTCAGCTTTGGTTTTATTTACAGTATTTGCTTTTACATTGTGCTTTTCGTGCAATATCGTGCCGAATTTAATTTCATATGCGACTGGAATAGACATAGGTTCAAGCTATGTATTCAATCCACTGGATTATATTGCAATGGCACTTATCCCCGCAATAATCGAGGAAACGGCTTTTCGTGGGTTTATTTTAGGCGGATTTTGCGAATATGGGGCAAAATTTGCGGTGATTATTTCGGCTATGATTTTTGCGATGTCACATACAAGTTTGACGGCGGTTATATATTCGTTCCTTTGCGGAATAATTTTAGGCTGTTTATATCTTAGAACTAATTCACTTATTGCGTGTATGACAGTGCATTTTTTGTGCAATGCTCTTACCATAACTTGCGGGTTGTTTCAAGGCTTATATAATATAGCAATCGGGATTTGTATTTTTCTTTTGGTGATAATTTTTGTAGCCATAAAGCTGAAACGAAAGCCAATATTTCCGCGAGAACAGCAAAAATCGGATATATTATCATTTAAAACGGCTCTTACAAACCCGATGATAATAATTTTATTCGCAATAGAAATTATAAATATAATTATGATGTATTTTTAAGCAAGGAGATGACGGCAGGTGAGCATTGATGAAGAATTTATGCTTGAGGCCTTAACAGAGGCACAGAAATCCTATGAAATAGGGGAAGTACCTGTTGGTGCAGTTGTCGTCAAAGATGGCGAAATTGTCGGGCAAGGTCATAATCTTCGTGAAACCGATAAAAACGCCTTGCGTCACGCAGAGCTTATTGCGATAGATGAGGCTTGTACGAGATTAGGCGGTTGGAGGCTTTGGCGTTGTGATTTATATGTCACGCTTGAGCCTTGCCCTATGTGTACGGGTGCAATTATAAATTCGAGGATTAAGCGTGTTGTATTCGGAGCATTCGACAAAAAAGCTGGTTCTTGTGCATCAGTTGTAAATCTCTTTGAATTGCCTTATAATCACAAGCCAGAACTTATTTCTGGAGTTATGGAAAATGAATGTGCGGAGCTTTTGAGCAGATTTTTTAAAGAATTAAGAGAACGCAAAAGCAAGAAAAAACCTTTTGATTTTTAGAGGTGACAATATATGACGAAAGAATACGCATTAAAGCAATTAAAAGGGCTTCCGCTTGATATGCGAGATGCCGCAAAAAAAGATATAGACCTCAGAGCGTATAAGACAGTTGAAATCGTTCCAAGCTTTGAAATATGGGGAAATTGCTTTCAGATGAGCGTGTATTATAAATTTAAACTTCCTGACGGCAAGGAGCTTTATGGCAGAGCGGCAAATTTGTCAGTATTTGGCGAAATGCACGACATTGCTGCAAGAGGAGAACCTTTCACAGTAACTTACCTCGAAAATTCGGGAGTAATATTAGAGATAGAGGAAACCAACCCTTAATAAGACAAATAAAAGCTTTAATCGAGCCTTTGGTGGATGGATTTTAAGGGGCGAAGTCTTTAACCTGTCTTGCACCCTAAAATTTCTTTTGTTAGCAACATTAGTCAATTAGGGCGGACTTTGTCCGCCCTTTGGGGATAAAGAGATGTTAAGGGCGTTGCCCTTAAAACCTATGAGGGACTCCGTCCCTCAACCCTGCAAGCTTTTGAAAAAGCTTGAGCAAAACTTTTAATTGTCTTTGGAAAGTGTGTTAGCTAAGGTTTAGTTAGCCGCACCTGCAAACTGGCTATTATACAGATTGGCATAGAAACCGTTTTTAGCCATAAGCTCATTATGATTTCCTTGCTCGACAATGTCACCGTTATTCATAACAAGTATTAAGTCAGCATCTCTGATGGTACTAAGTCTATGTGCGATTATAAAGCTTGTTCTGCCCTTCATAAGATTATCCATAGCCTTTTGAATGAGAACCTCTGTTCTTGTATCAACAGAACTTGTTGCTTCATCAAGAATCAATATCTTAGGGTCGGCAAGAATTGCTCTCGCAATAGTTAAAAGCTGTTTCTGACCCTGCGATACATTGTTGGCTTCTTCGTTGAGAACCATATCGTATCCACCAGGAAGTGTTCTGATGAAGTGGTCAGCCTGTGCTGCCTTAGCTGCTTTAATGACATCTTCATCGGAGGCTTTAAGGTTGCCATAGAGGATATTATCCTTAATACTTCCGCTATAAAGCCAAGTATCCTGCAAAACCATTCCAAAGAGTGACCTTAAATCATCTCTCTTGAAATCTCGAATATCATAACCATCAACAAGAATAGCACCCTCGTTGACATCATAGAATCTCATAAGAAGTTTGACCATAGTTGTTTTACCAGCACCAGTAGGTCCGACAATAGCAATTTTTTGTCCAGGTTCAACAATAGCTGAAAAATCATTTATTATGATTTTATCGTCTGTATATCCAAAATGAACATGAGCAAATTGAACACTGCCCTCGATTGTGACATTAAGCTCTGAGTCTGGCTTATCACTTTCGTTAATTGTGATTGGGTGGTCGGATTCTGGAATTTCTTCATCTTCTTCGAGAAACTCGAAAACTCTTTCAGAAGCGGCAACAGTTTGCTGCAAAACATTTGAAATGTTTGCAATCTGCATAATAGGCTGTGTAAACTGTCTTACATACTGCATAAAAGCTTGAATATCACCGACAGCCAAGCCCTGACTTACTGCAAGATAACCGCCAAGAATACAAACTCCGACATAACCTATATTGGAAACAAAGTTCATAATTGGCTGCATAATTCCAGAGAGAAACTGTGATTTCCATGCGGACTCATAAAGCTTATCGTTATATTTATTAAAGGTTTCGAGAGATTCATCTTCTCCGCAGAAAGCTTTAACAACTGTATGACCGCCATACATTTCTTCAACATGGCCGTTTACATTGCCGAGATATTCCTGTTGATTCTTAAAATGCTTCTGAGATTTCTTGATTATTGCGATAATAAAGATAAAAGAAATAGGTGCTATGCAAAGTGTGATTAGTGTCATATAGAAGTTAATCGAGAACATCATAATCATAATACCAATCAAAGAGGTAACAGAGGTTATAATCTGTGTCAGACTCTGATTCAGCGATTGGCTGAGGGTATCTATATCATTGGTGATTCTTGAAAGAACTTCGCCGTTTGTTGTTCCATCAAAATATTTCAAAGGAAGCTTGTTAAGCTTCTTTGAAATATCTTTTCTAAGATTGTAGGTTACTTTCATAGAAACATCGGTCATAATAAAGCCCTGAATATAAGAGAATAAAGCACTTACTATATAAAGTCCTACAAGCCAGAGAATTATATTTCCTATTCCTATAAAGTCGATTCCTTCGCCACTTCCTGTGAATGATGACATAAGACCATTTGCGAGGATTGTAGTTGCATTTCCTAAGATTTTAGGACCAGCAATGTTAAATATTGTCGAGCATATCGCAAATATAATAACGAGCGATACTCTGCCTTTATATTTGCCCATATATTTTAAAAGCTTTTTTGTACTGCTTTTGAAATTTTTAGGCTTTTCAACAGCTCCCATAGGGCCTCTGCCCATAGGACCTCTGTGTTTCTGAGGTGAATTATTTACTTTTTCGCTCATTTTAATTCCTCCTCATTTAGCTGTGATGAAGCAATCTCACGATAGGTTGGACAGCTTTGCATAAGCTCTTTGTGAGTTCCCTTGCCCACCATCTTGCCTTCGTCAAGAACAATAATTTGTTCAGCGTCCATAATTGTACTTATTCTCTGTGCAACAATCAAAACTGTTGAGTCGCCTGTATATTTTTTAAGGGCTTTTCTGAGAGCGGCATCAGTTTTGAAATCGAGTGCAGAAAAGCTATCATCAAAGATATATACAGGAGCTTTTTTAGCTAAGGCTCTTGCGATACAAAGTCTTTGTTTCTGACCACCTGAAACATTCGTTCCACCTTGGGCGATAGGTGATTCATACTTTTCAAGCTTGGAATTTATGAAGTCCTCTGCCTGAGCAACTTTAGCAGCTTCGGCAATTTCGCTATCACTTGCATCTCTCTTACCATAACGGAGGTTAGATGCTATATCACCAGAGAAAAGCACACCCTTTTGTGGTACGAAACCGATTTTACTTCTAAGCTCGTGTTGGGTTATATCTCGAATATCAATACCATCAAAAGTGATTGAACCAGCTGTAACATCATAAAATCTTGGAATAAGATTTACAAGTGTAGATTTACCTGAACCAGTAGAGCCGATAAAGGCGGTCGTTTGACCAGGCTTTGCGGTAAAGCTTATATTCTCAATGACATTATCTTCTGCATTTCCATACTTAAATGAAACATTATTGAAAGAAATTTCACCCTTTGAATTTTCTCCGAGAGATTTTGGATTTTTGCTGTCTTTAATAGAAAGCTCACTCTCAAGAACCTCTGCTATACGAGATGCGGAAACAGATGCTCTTGGAATCATAATAAACATCATTGAAATCATAAGGAATGCCATTATAATAATCATTCCATATTGCATAAATGCCATCATATCACCAATCTGAATTTGAGCGGCTTCAATTTGATGAGCACCTACCCACACAATTAAAAGTGTAACACCATTCATAATAAGTGTAATGATTGGCATAAGTATGACCATAACCCTATTAACAAAGAGGTTTACTGAGGTCAAGTCTTTATTAGCTTTATCAAAGCGTTCTTCTTCGTTCTTCTGTGTGCCAAACGCACGAATAACCATCATACCTGTAAGGCTCTCACGGGTTACGAGGTTGAGCTTATCGACCATTTTCTGTATAGATTTGAATTTCGGCAAAGCAACTATGCATATTACAACCATTACAATAATTAAGAGTACAATAGCAAGCAGAATTATCCAACTAAGTGAAACGCCCTGCTGTAATGCCATAATCATACCGCCTATGCCCATAATAGGTGCAAAGCAGATAAGTCTTATCGCCATAACAACAAACATCTGAATTTGTGTAATATCGTTGGTTGTTCTTGTTATGAGGGAAGCGGTGGAAAAACTATCAAATTCACGATTTGAGAAGCTTTCAACCTTTTGGAATAAATCTCTTCTAAGGTCTTTGGCAACACCTGCGGCAACCTTTGAGGCTATAAGACTAACCAAAATAGCGAAGATACCACCTGCAAGTGTTATCAAAAGCATATATACACCAATTTTAGCGATATAGTTGAACTGATACAGTCCCATATCAATGCCAACTTCCTTATAAAAAAGCTTGGTCATTGCACAGCCAACAGTGTTTATAATTTGATTATCAGCATTATTGCTATCATTGATATATCCATCAAACTTAGTTTGAGGTATCATAGAAAGCATAGGATTTATTTTATACATTTCTGTTATATCAGCATTTGATATATCCATATCTTTACTTGAGCTTGCTGATGTATTTCCTTGCTTTGCAAAATCCTGCATCATAGCAATAAGTGCTACACTCGCTTTTCCAAAGATGTCATCAAGAGCAGACCTATCAGAATAATCTGTAAGGACATAGACGCCTTTTCCGCTTTCTTTTAGGATTGGGTAAGCATTTTCATAGTCCTTGGCAGAATCTGTTCCGCTCTCAACCAGCTTATAGGATTTTTCTATGAGCTTTTTTGAATTATCGCTCATAAAAGGTTTCAGAAGCGTCATACCGTCAGTACTGATTACTTCTGGGGAGGCATTTTCTACACCTGTATTCTGAATACCGACATTGACTATATCGGACATCAGGTTTGGAAGTACAAGCTCACAGACAGCTTCGCCAAAGAGAAAAAGTATAGCAAGAATTACTGCAACAATATGCGGTTTAAGATACTTTTTCAGCTTAAACATTCCGTATCATCTCCTTAAAATGTGTATTAGTGTTGTGATACAAGTATAGTCATTAAAATTTATAATGTCAAGAAAACTTATAAAAAATATGGATTACGGCTTAGTTAACGCACTTTTCCAAGACACTTAGAGTTTAGGTCAAGCCTTTTTAAAGGCTTGCGGATTCCAAAGGTAGTTGCCTAAGGCAGAGCCTTTAGCGGGTTTTAAGGACGAAACCATTAATATCAAATAAGCAGACAATATCCGCACTTTTTTACTGATGTTACTTACAAACGAAATTAAGCGGTGGACAAATTCCACCGCTCAAAGAGCAAAGAATGTTAAGGGCGTTGCCCTTAAAACCTATCAGGGACCCCGTCCCTCAGCCCTGCAAGCTTTTAAAAAAGCTTGCACAAAATTTTTGAGTGTCTTAGGGTAGTCGGTTAGTTAAAGTGTCGATTTAAATTTTGTATGAATTAAGGTTGGAGCTTTATGCTTTGTTGTTTTATGTTGAAAAAACTTTTCAATCTCTACTACAACAAGCGGTATAAACGATAAGCCCGCAACTATAAGCCATTGAATAGGCGAAAGAGGTACAGCTTTAAAAATCGTTGCTAAAGCTGGTATTGATATAACTGAAACTTGCATTATAACTCCGATTATAAAAGATAAAATTAACTTTGGGTTGGTGAATAACCCTCCCTTAAAAATTGATTGTTCGCTTTTTATGTTAAAAGCGTGTATAAGCTGGCAAAGACTAAGTGAAGCAAAGGTCATAGTTCTGCCAACAACAGGTTCACCACCATTATCGAAGAAAACTCTGCCAATGGTAAAGGCAAGAAATGATAATGCACCAATAAAACAGCCCTCTATGGCAATGTTGAAAATCATTCCGTCAGCGAAAAGGCTCTTTTTTGCATCATTTGGTTTGCGTTCCATAATGTCTTGAGGAGTAGGCTCAACACCAAGAGCAAGTGCGGGCAAGCTATCAGTTACGAGGTTTACCCATAGTAATTGAATAGCAAAAAGTGGTGACGGAAGTCTTAAAAGAAACGCCGTAAATACAGTTATAATTTCGCCAATGTTGCTTGAAAGCAGAAAATGAACAGTTTTTTTGATGTTTTCATATATACCTCTACCTTCAGAAACCGCCTCGACTATTGTTGAAAAATTATCATCAGTAAGAATCATATCAGCCGCACCCTTTGCGACATCTGTTCCAGTAATACCCATAGCACAGCCTATATCGGCAGCTTTAAGTGCAGGAGCATCATTAACACCGTCACCAGTCATAGCTACAACGGCAGATGCCGAACGAAAAGCTTTTACAATTCGCACCTTGTGTTCAGGCGAAACCCTTGCAAAAACCGAATATGAAAAAATGTTTCTTGTCAAATCTTCGTCTGAAATTTTATCAAGCTCCACACCAGTCATAGCTTTATCATTCCCAAAAAAAATGCCTAAATCCTTTGCAATAGCCTTTGCAGTTGCGATATGGTCGCCTGTTATCATAACAGGCTTGATTCCAGCGGTTTTACATCTTGCAACAGCGTGCTTTGCCTCTGGACGAGGAGGGTCTATCATTCCGATAAGCGCTGTGAAAATCAAGCCTTTTTCAGCCTCATCAGCAGTTTTGGGAATAGTGGCTGTATCACGATAAGCAACTGCAAGAACTCTTAAAGCGTCTGACGCCATAGCTTCATTTTTTGAAATGACAGCTTTTCGGGAAATTTCGGTCATACCTCTGCCATCTGAACTTGCCGAACACAGCGGAAGCAACATATCAGGAGCACCCTTTGTGATAATTCGATAGCCGCCATTTTTTAGTTTATGTATAGTGGTCATACGCTTTCTTGTTGAATCGAAAGGAAATTCCTTTACACGAGGAAGCTCCTGTTCAAGCTTTTCTTTTTTACGACCAGCTTTGAGAGCCGCAAGAACCAAAGCTCCCTCGGTAGGGTCGCCTGAGGCTGTACCGTCAGTATTTATATGGCTGTTATTACAAAGTGTGCATAAAGAAAGAGCAAATACGCCTTCAGGAGAATTAAAGCTTGCCGAACCTTTCGGGAGTTCTAAGCGTGTAACAGTCATTCTGTTTTGTGTAAGAGTGCCTGTTTTATCTGAACATATGACATTTGCTCTACCAAGCGTTTCAACAGCCGGCATTCTGCGGACTATTGCCCGTCTTGCCGCCATTTTCTTTATACCGAGTGCAAGAACTATTGTAACTACCGCAGGCAAGCCCTCAGGAATAGCCGCAACAGCAAGGCTTATTGAAATCATAAACATATTAAGTGGCGGAATTTGCTGTAATAAGCCGAGTACAAAAATTATTATACAAATTGCAATAGCACCTATGCCGAGCATTTTACCAGTTTTCGCAAGACTTTTCTGAAGTGGGGTCTTAGGGCTTTCCTCATCATTTATCATTTTGGCGATTTTTCCTACTTGGGTTCGCATACCTGTTTCAACAGCAACAGCAAGGGCATTTCCCGAGGATATAATTCCAGTAGAGAAAAGCATATTGTGTCTATCACCGATAGATGCAGATTTTTCACAGATTATATTGGCACTTTTTTCAGACGGAACAGCTTCCCCTGTAAGAGATGATTCCTCAGATTTAAGAGATGCTTCGGATATTATTCTTGCATCACAGCAAAGAATATCGCCAGTTTCAAGTACAAGAATATCTCCCGGAACGACCTCCTCTGATAAAATACTTTTTTCTTTACCGTCACGAATAACCTTTGCGTGTGGTGCGGATAACCTTTTAAGTGCTTCAATAGCTTTCTCTGCACGATTTTCCTGAATAACACCTGTGACAGCGTTTATTACAACAATAAGTAAAATCATTATAGGGTCGATGAAATCTCCAGTTCCCTCGATTATAGCGGTTACAAATGAAACTCCAGCCGCAGCTAAGAGTATAAGAACCATAAAATCAGAAAACTGTGCTATAAATTTAGCAAATAGAGATGGCTTTTTAGGCTCGTGCAGGCGGTTTTTCCCATATTTTTCAAGTCTTTTTTTAGCTTCGGCAGACGAAAGTCCGTTTCTTTCATTTGTTTTAAGAGTTTTTATTACATCAGCTGAAGATTGAGCGTGCCAGTCCATTATTTTCAAGCTCCCTTCCGAAAATTCTTTATTAGCCATTATATTATTGTTGTCAGAATTTTATTCATTCAAAGTAAGAAATTACTCGTAAGCTTACAGATTTTCTCAAAATTATTATAAATTAATCATCAAGCTTCTATTAATTCTCATAATAGCCCTTTACGCCTAAACGTTTTTTGTAAAAAGTGCTTGGATTACATCATAATTTATGGTAATATAGATACAAATTACTATATTAACGCCATATTTTTATAAGGAGGCGACCCTATGAGAATTTCTTCCCTCTTGAATGAAGATGGTATCTTACTTAAAAGTAAACCAAAATCAAAAGAAGAAGTAATCAACACTCTTGTTGAATGTCATTTCAGGCTTGGCAACCTGAATGACAAAGATTCATTCAGAAAAGCTGTTTTAGAGCGTGAAGCAAGTACAAGCACTGGCATTGGTGGTGGTATGGCTATTCCCCACGCTATGACAGAAGCAGTTAAAAGACCTGCCATAACTGCTATGACAGTTGAAGATGGTGTAGATTTTAAATCTCTCGATGGTAAACCTGTAAACCTTATATTTATGATAGCAATGCCCAATGATGGCAAACAACATATGAATTTGCTTTCTCATTTAGCAACGCTTATGATGGATAAAAGCCTTTTTCCATCATTAACAGCCGTTGAAACTCCCGCCGAATTCATAGATTTCATAGATAAATTAGAGGATAAGCTTTTCCCAGATGAAGCTTCGGAAAAGTCAGAGCCCATAGAAGAAAATAAAGGCTATAAAATTCTTGCTGTTACCGCCTGTCCTATGGGAATCTCACATACATATATGGCAGCAGAAGCTCTCGAAAAGACTGCAAAAGAAATGCACTATTCTATAAAGGTTGAAACAAATGGCTCTGCTGGTGCAGCAAATGTTTTAACTGATGAAGAAATAGAGAAAGCCGAAGTCATAATCATAGCCGCTGATAAAAATGTTGATATGGAACGCTTTAATGGCAAGCGTGTTTTTATAACTTCTGTTACTGATGGTTTAAGAAAGCCAAAGGAAACTATAAAAGCCGCTCTCAGCAATAAAGAGCTTTATAAATATAAAGGTGATACATCAGGAAGTGAATATATAAGTAAGCCGTCCATACCAATGCACGAAACTATTGCACATAAATGTTATAAGCACCTTATGAGTGGTGTTTCATATATGCTTCCCTTCGCCATTGGTGGTGGTATATTACACGCACTGTCATATTTTTTAGATATGATAATGCTTGGAAATTCCGCACTTGATTTTGGTGTATTTGGTACAGGAACACAGGTTTCCGCATTTTTAAATACTCTTGGAGAATACGCCTTTCAATGTATGATACCGATTTTCTCAGGCTATATCGCCATGAGTATTGCTGACCGACCGGGTCTTGCTATCGGTGCTGTCGGAGGTCTTATGGCAAATATAGGTATGACCTTCACTAATCCTCAAGGCGGCGTACCTTCTGGCTTTATTGGTGCGTTATTTGCAGGATTTTTCGCTGGTATTTTTATGTGGCTCTTAGAGCGTCTATGTTCACATATCCCAAAAAGTATAGCTGGCATAAAATCGGTCTTGATATATCCTGTTGCAGGTATGATTGTAATAGGCTTTGTTATGGGTGCTATAAATCCATTCGCCTCGTTATTAAATGAATATTTAATGTATGATTTGAATATGCTTGACGGAAATGCCAGAATAATGCTTGGTGCCGTTCTCGGCGGAATGATGGCTCTTGATATGGGCGGTCCTCTCAGCAAGGCTGCGTATCTCTATGGAACAATTTCACTTACTATGGGTAAATATGATGTTATGGCAGCGGTTATGGCTGGTGGCATGACACCTCCGCTCGGCATAGCACTTGCAACAACCTTCTTTAAAAGTAAATTTTCAGACGCAGAGAGAAAATCCGGTGCAGTAAACTATGTTTTAGGGCTGTGCTTTATAACAGAAGGAGCTATCCCCTATGCTGCGGCTGACCCCTTGGCGATTTTACCATCGTGTTTCTTAGGCTCAGTGCTTGCAGGAAATGTATCTATGTCCTTAGGCTGTACGCTTCAAGTTCCACATGGCGGAATCTTTGTAATTCCATTTATGGGAAACCCATCAGGATATTTATTTGCAATTTTATCAGGTTCACTTGCAACTATGCTTATAATTGCAGTACTAAAACGAAGAGAACCAATAAAAAAACATAGTTTAGATACAGGAATTTTTGATTAATCAAAAATGGATTTTATTATTAAAGGTATATGGAGGAATATTAAAATGCTTAATAAAAAATTTACTATCATCTCAGCAGAGGGTTTACATCTTCGGACTGCTGGGATTCTGGCAAATGAACTGTGCAAATACGATTGTGATTCTGAAATTTTATATAAAGGCGATATGATAAATGCAAAAAGCCTTTTAAATATAATGGCGGCTTGCATTAAATGTGGTGACGAAATCGAGCTTCAATGCAATGGTATAGATGAAAAAGAAGCTATTGAAAAGGCTGAAAAACTCATAGCATCTGATTTTAATGTTGATTAAAACAAATATCAGATCTATTTAATATTAATACAATCAAAAAAGTTATAAAACGGGTGAACACAGTTCGCCCCTAATACTGCGGAAAGACTAAAACTTTACTTTAAGAAATCATATGATATAATAACATAAAAGGGTGTGTTAAATCATATGAAAAGACAAAATAAAGAAATAAGATTAAGCGAAGCAGAGCAGTTATATTTAAAAGACTTTGTAAAAAACGGAAGTCACAAAGCAAAAGAAATAACACGAGCACGAGTATTGTTAATGCTGGACAGAACAGGAAAAAGTGATCATGTTAGATATAATCGTACAGCAGAATATGCCGGAATATCAGTACAGGCAGTATATAATATGAGAGATGAATTTTTAGCCAATCATGATATTTCTGCATATTTAACAAGAAAAAAGCGTTCTACGCCACCTGTGAAAGCAAAAGTTGACGGTGAGGTTGAAGCAAAAATAATTGCTTTGGCTTGTAGCAAAGCACCTGAAGGACATTCCAGGTGGACTCTTCGTTTGTTATCAGAAAAAGCGGTAGAACTCAATATAATTGAAAGTATTTCCCATGTAAGAGTTCATCAAATTTTAAAAAAACAAAATATAAACCTCACCTAAAAAAGATGTGGTGTATCCCGCCAAAACAAAACGCAGAATTTGTAGCACATATGGAAGACATTTTAGAGGTGTATTCCCGTCCTTATAATAAAAAACGCCCTGTGATTTGTATGGATGAGAAACCATTTCAGCTTTTAGATGAATATTTAGAACCGATTCTTATGGATAAAAACAATCATATTAAAAAATATGATTGTGAATACATTAGAAAAGGCTCTTGTTCCATATTTATGTTTACCGAGCCATTAGGTGGCTGGCGTGAAGCACATGTTCTTCCTCGCAGAACAGCTGTTGATTGGGCTACTCAAGTGAAGTGGTTGGTAGATGAAGCCTATCCTGACGCTGATAAAATTGTTTTAATTATGGATAATCTTAACACACATACAACCGCTTCTCTGTATAAAGCATTTATTCCGGAAGAGGCATATCGCATTTCACAAAAACTTGAAATCCACTATACTCCAAAACACGGTTCATGGTTAGATATTGCAGAAATTGAATTATCAGCACTCACTGTTCAATGTTTATTAGATGTTAGAATTCCAACTATTGATGATTTGAGCCGTATTTTGTCAACTTGGTCGCAAAACAGAAATTCAGCTCAAAAAGGGGTTGACTGGCACTTCACCACAAATGTTGCTCGCACCAAGCTTGTTCATTTATATCCGGATATAAAGTTTTAGCCTTAACTGACTACTAAGGGGGTAAGAAAGGTTAAGGGCTTCGCCCTTAAAACCCACCAAAGGCTCCGCCTTTGGAAACTGCAAGCTTTTGAAAAAGCTTGAGCAAAACTTTTAATTGCCTAAGAGAAGCTGGTTGGCTAAGCGGTAGTTCATCGGTAGTTTCTTCAATCGCGGCAACAAATTTATATTACTAACTACGAGCGAGGCAAAGCCGAGCGATTCCGCGTCTTGGGAGCGGCGGCTCGCCGCCTTGAGCAAAACTTTTAATTGTCTAAGAGAAGCTGGTTGGCTAAGCGGTAGTTTCTTCAACTGTGGCTCGCTGTCTTGAGTGAACTTTTTAGTTTTATTGAACTTTTGTTGATTACGCTTTTTCGCCAACTATAAATTCTATTTCGGGGTGCATTTCTTTAAGCGTTTTTATAACAGTTTCCTTAGCTTTTGCATGAGATATTGGGTCTATTTCATTATGAAAGCTCAAGTCAAAAAGAATATAAGTTTTCGCATAACCCTTTGTTATACGGAAATGCTTGACGGAAATTAGCTGGTCAATAGCTTTTACAGATTTCAGTACATCTGTATATATCGGTGTGGTTATCTTTCGGTCAACTTCAATCGGGTCTGCATGAATTGTAATTTCACAGCCGAATTTTGTATGAATTTTATCTTCAAGCTCATCAACAATATTGTGTGCAGTCATAAGGTCTATGTTAGCGGGAAGTTCAGCGTGGAGTGAAGCAACTATATGTGTTGCACCATAGCTATGCACGAGAACATCGTGCAAACCAAGAACTCTTTCATCATTGAGGACAGTCTTTTCAATTTCAGCAACAAATTCGCTATCAGGAGCTTCACCGATAAGTGGATTGAGGGACTCTGCGGCACTCTTAAAGCCAGTCACAATGACAAAGCAAGCAACAATTATTCCAATGTAGGCATCAAGGTTTATACCTGTAAGCATACCAATAACAACTCCGATTATGACGGAGGAGGTTGCTATGCAATCGCTGAGGGAATCTATTGATGTTGCGTGCAAGGCAGAAGAATTGAGCTTTTTGCTGAGCTTTCTGTTGAATAGAGACATCCACAGCTTAACCAAAATAGAGAATATCAAGACAATGATTGATATAATGTTAAAGTCGATTTCTGATGGATTTATTGCAGTGTCAATAGATGAGCGGAAAAGTTCAACTCCGACAAGCATAATAACAAGCGAGATAAGCAGGCCTGTGATATATTCGATTCTGCCGTGACCATAGGGGTGCTCCTGGTCGGCGGATTTTCCAGCCATTTTAAAGCCAACAAGGGTTATAACTGATGAGGCTGCGTCTGTGAGGTTATTTATAGCATCAGCGGTTATGGATATAGCACCTGTTAAGATACCTGTAATAAGCTTTGAAATGCAGAGAATTATATTACATATTATTCCGACAATTCCTGCCATAGCTCCATATGAACGCCGAACTACACGATTGTTTATATTTTCGCTGTCTTTGATAAAAGTCCGAATCAAAAAATCTGTCATAATCATTCGCACCTTGTTAATTGTATAATTTTTATATTATATCATATTGTATGATGACAAAGCGATTATATATTTTGATTGTAGGGTTGGCGATGAATGTCGTGGC
>OHDE01000279.1_pt1 | contig 22110 bp, 19 predicted proteins | sample 1566931 | NCBI WGS metagenome assembly OHDE01 (sample SAMEA3879591, study PRJEB24766) | human gut metagenome | biome: human-associated habitat; feature: feces | place: USA | collected 1985/1987 | reverse complement strand
AGCGATGATGTAGCGCTTCTCGCCGTCCGCATAATGCAGCAGGGCGATGTTGGCGGAACGGTTGGGGTCGTACTCGATGGTAGCAACCTTTGCGGGTACGCCGTCCTTATTGCGCTTGAAGTCGATTATGCGATACTTGCGCTTTGCGCCGCCGCCGCGATGACGAACGGTGATACGGCCATGGTTATTGCGGCCGCCGCTGGACTTCAGATCCTCAAGCAGGGACCTTTCCGGAGTGGTGCAGGTGATCTCATCGTAAGCGGAGACCGTCATGCCGCGCTGGCCGGGGGTTGTGGGTTTAATCTTCCTGATAGCCATTGGTGTTCCTCCTTACTGGGCGATGCTGTCGAAGAACTCGATTCCCTTGGAATCCTTCTTCAGCTTCACGTAAGCCTTCTTGGTGGCGGGGCGGCGGCCCTGATGCAGGCCCTGCCTCTTCATCTTGCCAAGGTTGTTGACGGTGTTCACGCTGTCAACCTGTACGCCGAATATTTCTTCGATAGCGGACTTGACCTCAGTCTTGGTAGCCCTCTTGTCAACGATAAAGGCGTAGGTCTTGTTTGCCATGTTGTCGTAGCTCTTCTCGGTGAGTACGGGCCTGATGATGATGTCGTGTGCGAACTTCATTATACGTACACCTCCTCGATTTTGGCTACCGCATCCTTAGTAAGGATAAGGGTCTTGTATTTCAGTATCTCGTAGACGTTAAGGGTGCCTACCAGAGTAGTCTTTACGTTGGGGATATTGCTGGTGGCGCGCTCTACGATCTCGTCCTTCTCGGGCAGCACTACCAGGGCGTTGTCAGCCTTGATGTTTGCCAGCACCTTGACCATCTCCTTGGTTTTGGGAGCTGCGATATCAAGGGCATCGAAAACTACGATGGCGTTGTCGTTTACCTTGCTGGAGAGGGCGCTCTTCATGGCGACGCGCTTTACCTTCTTGTTTACGCTTACGCGGTAATCCCTGGGCTTGGGGGCAAACACGGTGCCGCCGTGAGTCCACTGGGGAGAGCGGGTTGAACCCTGACGGGCACGGCCGGTGCCCTTCTGCCTCCAGGGCTTTTTGCCGCCGCCGGAAACTTCCGCGCGGGTCTTAACGCTCTGAGTGCCCTGACGCTGATTTGCAAGATAAGCCTTGACGTAAGCGTGCATTGCGGGAACGTTGAGCTCCTGGCCGAAAATGTTTTCGGAGAGTTCCATTTCGCCGACTTTTGCGCCGGAAATGTTATAAATAGCTACATTAGGCATGATTGTTCCTCCTCTTATTTAACCGTGCTGCGGACAAGAACAAGACCGCCCTTTGCACCGGGGATTGCGCCCTTGATGAGGAGCAGATTGCGTTCTGCATCCGCACGGACGACTTCGAGGTTCTGAACCGTGATGCGCTCATGACCCATATGGCCGGGGAGGTGCTTGGTTTTGAAGACCTCACCGGGGTAGGTGCATGCGCCCATTGAACCGGCAACGCGATAGGAGTGGGAGCCGTGGGTCTTTCTGCCGCGGGCCTGATTCCAACGCTTGATGTTGCCTGCAAATCCTTTACCCTTGCTGGTGCCGGTCACATCGACCTTGTCGCCGGAGGCAAAGGTGTCTGCTTTGATAACGTCGCCGACAGCGTACTTTGCGCAATCGTCGAGTTTGAATTCTTTAACGTAGCGGTGAGCCTCAACGCCTGCCTTCCTGAGGTGACCCATTTGGGGCTTGGTGATGAGTTTTTCGCGGACGGGCTGGAATGCCATCTGAACGGCATCGTAGCCGTCGTGCTCAACCGTTTTAACCTGAGTGACGGGGCAGGGTCCTGCCAGAACAACGGTCACGGGGATCATCGTTCCGTCCTCACGGAAAAGCTGAGTCATGCCGATTTTTTTACCCAGAATTGCCTGTTTCATTGTTTGTACCTCCGAAATCACAGCTTGATCTCGATGTCCACACCGGCGGGAAGATCGAGCTTCATCAGCGCGTCAACGGTTTTTGCCGAAGGCTGAAGGATGTCGATCAGACGCTTGTGGGTACGCATCTCAAACTGCTCTCTTGAGTCCTTATACTTGTGGGGTGCGCGAAGGATAGTGATGATCTCCTTCTCGGTGGGGAGGGGGATGGGTCCCGAAACTCTCGCGCCGGTCCGCCTCGCCGTATCGACGATTTTTGCTGCGCTCTGGTCGATGAGATTGTGCTCATAGGCTTTGAGCTTGATGCGGATTCTTGTGTTTGCCATTTTTATCTCCTCTCGATGTATCGTGCGGTTATCGCCGCACTCGATATTGGGCTGTACACCCTGCCGTGCGTTTTCATAATAAAAATTTACGGCGGGGCGCATTTCGCCCCTGCTCGCTCTGCCCGGGTCGGCAAAACGGGCTGCTCGGTCATGCCGAGCCTCCTGCGTGAATTACCCGGATTGGCAACCGGCAACCTCTCGCAGGGAAACGTCCGCGAACTTAAGTCAGCATGTCGGGTGGAGATTATACCTGCGCAGGCATAATACACCCCAAGTCGCGAACATTGCTATTTTAGCCCATCTTCGCACCGTTGTCAAGCGTTTATTCCCGTTTTTTCAAATATATTTAAGCAGAAAACGCACAAAGCGGCGCATTCCGCATTCGGCCTTTATTCCCCATTCTTTTCCCCCTGTCGCTCCCCTGCTTCGACATTGCAGGCGCGCCTTCGGTGTTATCATAGCTTCAGGCGGATACGGAACGCGCACACCCGTTCCCGTCCGCCGCAAGGAGGGAAGGAGGAAGCCCCTGCACCTCGGCCGGTGCGGCTGCACAAAAAACATGTACATTGAGCTTTTTTTGCTTGATAACTTCCTTATGAACCTTTTGACCCTGCGTGCCGCGGCGGCAATGCTTTCCCGAAAAATGAAGGGCAGCCGTGCCGCGCTTGTATCCTTTGCGGGCGCGGCGGCTGCCGCCGCTGCCGCCGCGGGCGGTACAATGTTCATAACCCTTCCCGTAAAACTTGCCTCAACGCTCCTTATGGCACTTGCCTTCCCGCCGCACAGCTTTCGCGAGCTTATGCATTCCGCCGCAGCATTGTTCCTCTCTGCGGCGGTTGCAGGCGGGGCGGTGCTGCTCGCCGCTCTTGCATTCGGCGGAACTCTCCGCGGCGGCGTCATTTACGGAGCAATTCCCCTTCGCGCCGCGCTTTTGGGTGCCGCTGCCACCGCATTTATGCCGTGCAGCATCAGAAAAATCCTTTCCCGGCGGGTTCGAAACGAGCAAATCGTTCATATTAAATACGAATTCGCCGCTCCGAACTCAAACCGGTACGAAAAAAACAAATCAAGTCATGAAAGCAAAAGTTCGGGAATAACAATTTTAAAAAGAGACAAGCGCATTTTCTCGGCCGAATGTCTCGGCATTATCGACACGGGCAATGCGCTTTCCGAACCGATTTCCGGGCTGCCGGTCATTGTGTTGGGGGCGAAACGGCATTCGGAGTTTGCGCAGGCGGCAAATGTTCCGATCCCGATGCGTACCGCCGCCGGCGAAAGTCTTCTTTTCGGGTTAAAGCCCAAAAAACTGCTTATTAACGGCTGTCCCGTTGAAGCAATTCTTGCCGTCGGTGCAAAGCTTGATGCCGCGCTTGTTCCCGCCGTTCTGGCGGTTGATGCAGCCCGCCCGCAGCGCAGCGCGAATTTACCGTGAAAGACGTTGCGGCTTCTCCGCGGAAGACGCTGCGGCTTTTCTGCAAAAGACGCTGCGGCAGGTCGGTGTTTCCGCTCAAACCGCATTTATTCAAAAAGTTCAAAAGTCGAAAAGGAGGACTGAATATGCTGAATTTTATCAGGAAGCTGCTGTCAAAGCTTTACAGAAAACTCGGAATCTCGGCAGATCTCGGGTATATCGGTACTGGCGTTTCTCTGCCGCCGCCGCTTTCGAAAGAAGAAGAGCTGCGGCTGACCCTGCTTTTCACAAACGCGGACGACTCCCCCGCTGCCCGCGAAACAGCGGAGCAGGCGAAAAACACGCTGATCGAACATAACCTTCGCCTTGTTGTTTATATTGCGAAAAAATTTGAAAACACAGGTGTTTGCATTGAAGACCTCATCTCGATCGGCACGATCGGACTTATCAAAGCCGTCAACACATTTCGCGCGGACAGGAACATCAAGCTTGCAACCTACGCAAGCCGCTGCATTGAAAATGAAATCCTTATGCATCTGCGCAAAACCGTAAAGCAAAAACTTGAAGTCAGTCTTGACGAACCGTTGAATGTGGATTGGGACGGCAACGAGCTTTTGCTCGGCGACATTCTCGGCACGGACGGCGATGTTGTGGGGCAGGGCATTGAGGATGAAGTTGACCGGCAGCTGCTGCATATTGCGCTTAACAAACTCGGCGCACGGGAAAAGCGCATAATAGAACTTCGCTTCGGGCTGAACGGCTGCCGCGAATACACACAAAAGCAGGTTGCGGATATGCTCGGCATTTCCCAAAGCTATATTTCAAGGTTAGAAAAGAAAATTATCAACGAGTTATATAAGGAAATCACGGCAATGTCATGATGTCTCGCGGCAATGAAAAAAGCGGATTCGGAGTTTATATCCGTCCCGCTTTTTGGCTTTTCAGCTTTTTTCGCTGACCGCATTATTTATTATTGCTCAAGCAGAAGCCTCCGCAGGGCTGAAACGCTTACCGCCGTTTCAGCCGCACCCGCTTCCTCAAGCTCCGCCTTTGTGCCGTAACCGAACAGCACACCGACAGCGGGAATTCCGAACTCCGCCGCGCCCGTCACATCATAGCATCTGTCTCCGACCATAACGGTGCCGCTGGTTTCAAGTGCAGGCCTTCCTTCCGCCGTTCGCAGCGTTCGGCGAATATCCGGAACGCTGTTCAAAATGTGTTCAATGACCTGCCGTTTTTCGGGGCGTGCCTCATCAAGCGTGTTGCCTGCAACAAAATCAAAATATTTCAGCAAATCAAAGTGCTCCAGTATCTCAACCGAAAACTCCTCCGGTTTGCTTGTTGCAAGTATTATCCTGCTGCCCGCAGAGCGAAGCTCCGCAAGCAGCTCTGCAATGCCCGGATAAACCTCGTTTTCGAATTTTCCGCCGGCGGCAAACCTGTCGCGATAGTAGTCGAGTGCAAGTTTTGACTTTTCATCGTCAAAGCCGTAATATGTTTTGAACGAATACATAAGCGGCGGCCCGATAAAGCGGAAGAGCTCCGATCTGTCCGAAACACTGATGCCGAATTTTTTTAATGCATACATCACCGAGTTTGTGATGCCGAGCGCGGGATCGGTCAGCGTGCCGTCAAGGTCAAACAGAACATATTCATATTTTGCAGTCGTTTTTTTCATTTGATTTCTGTCTCCGTCTCCGATTTCCACGTTTTGCGCCGTTCCCGGCTTGTCACGGCGTAACATCGTCGGGCTTCGCAAGCGTTTCCGGCGAACGCGCGTCAAGCTTGCTGAAGTAATAGGTCATTATATCCTCTATTGCACCCGCACTGGACGAGCCCGAGAGTCCGTTCGGAATACAAACGCAGATTGCAATATCGGGATTGTCGTTCGGTGCAAACGAAACGAACCAGCTTGTGTTCTGAATGTCGATGGTAACGTTTCCGACCTGTGCCGAACCCGTTTTGCCGCTTATCTTTGCAAGATAGCCAAGCTGCTCAAATTCCTCGCTGAATGCATCACCCGCCGTGCCGCCGTCCTCCGGGGAAACAACGCCCGCCATGCCGCGGCGGATAGCCGTCCAATATTCCTCGGGAGCATCGATTTTGTTAAAAACGGAAGGTTCGGTTGAAACAAGCGTCTCCCCGCCGGATGAAACAACGTTTTTCACAATATGCGCATTATAAACGGTGCCGCCGTTTGCAATTGCGGAAACATAGCGAACAGCTTCGATCGGAGTCACGAGCAGAATGCTCTGACCGATACCCGTGCGGATTGTGAGGGTTGACTTCCACTGGATTTCGTTCAGAACGGAAGTGATTTCGTTCACCCAATTGCGGGAACGCGAGATTCCGTCCGGAATGCCCAGTTCTTCGCTCAATATGCTTCGAACCGCATCGCCCTTGCCCGCAAGGCTGCCGTCCTGCAGCTGCATAAGCCTTTCGGCACATTTTTCAATCGCGGCTTCGTCAATTTCAACACCGCGAACGGTCTGATAGCCGCGCAGGGTTTTGCAAAGGGAACGGAAAACAAGCCCGGGCATACTCGTGGCCTGTTCATTGTGCAGCTTTGTATTGTCGTAAAGATCCTGCTGCCCGCCGATAGTGCCCTGTGCTTCGCCCGTCAATTCAATCTCCGTGCGGCTTGCAAGCCCGAGCTTTTTGGCCCAATCCGCAAGTTTGTCTATGCCGAGACGGTTTGCAACTTCGCAGAAATAGTAGTTGCAGGAATTCTTCAACGCTTCGATTATCGTCTGGTTATTGTGCCGCTGCGGATATTTCGTCCAGCACTTGACCGGGTTCTGCATGATCGCTTCGCCCGTTTCCGGATCCTTAACATAATAGGGAGATTCATCGTCGATCGTTTCATCGATTCCGACAACACCCTCCATCAGCCCCGCAAACCCGGTGCACATTTTGAAGATCGAACCCGGCGCAAGTTTCATTGAAATTGCTTTGTTTCGCGCGGGGGTTGTTTCCGCCGCTTCATCGCTCTTCATAAGGTAATCCACCTGTTCCGGCGTCAGTCCGTTGATGAACCAGTTCGGATCGAACGAGGGGTACGATGCCATTGCAAGCACGTTGCCCGTGTTAACATCCATAACAACGATTGCACCTGTTTTTGCAAGCTTTATATCGTCATATTCCGCGTATTTCCCGTCGTATTCTCCGTCACCGTCGGCGTCGATCAGCGCCTGCTGCTTTTGGTTGATGTTCTGAATTATGTCTTTCAGTGCATTTTCAACAACAAGCTGCATTGAAAGATCGATGGTCAGCGTAACATCGCTTCCGTCCGTCGGCGGAGTTACCGAAAGAACCTCTATAACGGATTTGTTCGCATTCGTTTTCACAACGGTGCTGCCGTGATGTTCCGTTGAACAACCGGTCAGGTACTTTTCCATGGTTGCTTCAACACCGGACACGCCGATATAGTCGTTGTAATCATAACCCGCCGAAATGTATTGTTCGGAATTTTCCTCGCTCATTTTCTGACAATAACCGAGAATATGCGCGGCGGTTTGCCCGTAAGGGTACACTCTGCGCGTGCTCTGCTCGGTTATAATTCCTTCAAGCTTTGCCATTTCAAGCTTTGCAACAACTTCCGTGCCGACATCGCGGGCAATGGTTACCGGTTCGTAGCTCCTGTAGTCGTTCAAAAGCACCTCCTGCCGAATCGAAATGACCTTCACGGCGTCTTCAAACGGCAGTTCCTCCGGAATGAACCACATTTCGCGCAGCTTCAGATATGCATCCTCCGCCGAGATCCATTTTGTGATATCGTCTTCATACTTTTTGGGAATCACGAAGCCGCACACGTTGCAAAAGTTTTTGTAGCGTGATTTTATCGTGCGTTCGTTTTCGCTGCCCCAGTCGTAATACAGCTCACCTTTTTCGTTTTTGCGGATATAGGACGTGTCAATGGTTTCGCTTCCGCCTTCGTTGATTATTTTTATCGCCTCAATAAGTGCCTCAGTGTAAACCGCGCTGTCGTAATCACTGCGGTTGTCCCCGTCGCGCATAAAGCAGACATTGTAACAGGTTTCATCATACGCAAGCACAAGGCCGTTGCAGTCGTAAATTGTTCCGCGCCTGCCCCGCGTCACAATGGTGTTTGTTGCCTCTTTTTCGGCATTTTCCGTGTAGTAATCGCCGTTTTTTATTGTAAGGCCGTAAAGTGTTGTCAGCAATGTGCCCATCATCATAAGGAGCACAACCGCAAGAATAATGAAACGCCCCAAGGGCTTGCGTGCAATCTTTTCCGCCATGATTTTTCCTTTCCGCCTCAGGCTTTGATTTTATCTTCCCGTTTTACTTGTTCTGTTCTTCAATTCAGCCCGTTTTTTCTGTCCGCTCACGTCCTTTTGCTGCTTTGTTTTTATTCTCTCGAATCGATATCGCGATGCCAAAGCGACTTGAACAGAACTTTTTTGAAAATAACATGCGCAAGAGCTGCAAACCCGCCCGTCAGCACGGCGGACGGCAGGATATGCGTGAGCAAAAGCATAAAATAACTGCTCAAATTTCCGCCCGAAATAAGCAGCGTAAACAGCAGTATATGTTCTTTGACCGTGTATGCAACGGCTGCAACGCCTGCGGGAACAATAACGTTATCCGCATAAAACTTGTTGTAGAACGCTCCGCCGGCAAGTGCCGCAATCAGCAGCGAAAGCGATGTTAATCCGATATATTTGTTATAAACAACATCAATAATGAAACCGATGCCTATGCCGACCGCCGCAAACGGCGCAGCCCCGCCCATCACACTCAGTGCCGCAATAACCGCAAGCACGGTGTTCGGCCAAAAAACTGGCGAACCGCACACTCCGAAAAGCACCGTGTCAATATAAAATGCCGCTGCAAGGGCAATTGCAATGACGTATTTCCGCATCAGCCTTCCCCGTTCCCGGTGATGATAAACACTTCTTCAATATGAACAAAATCCACAGAGGGCGAAATTATCGCATTTGCCTCGCCGTCCGACGTCAACACTTCACGCACGGAGCCGATTTTTATTCCCTTCGGGTAAATGCCGCCGATGCCGCTTGTGATAACGGTGTCTCCCGGAACAAGGTCCGTTCTGTCCCTCGGCAGGTAGTAAAGCTCCATACCCGCCTCGGAATCCACCGTGTTCAGCACACCGCGAACCATGCAGTTGTCCCGCGTGCGCTCCACCATTACGGGGACGGACGTTTCCGCATCGATCACAGCCGTGACTTTGCTCCATGTTGCGCCGACCTCCGTAACCCTGCCGACAAGCCCGTCCGCACAAATCACGGGCATGTCAACATCAATGCCCTGATTCCGTCCGGCATTAACGGTGAAAACCCGAAAATAAATATCCGTTGACCTCCCCGTGACGGATGCCGCAACACCCGAACACTCGCCGAACGAACCGGAGTATTCCAAAAGGCCGCGCAGCCGCTCGTTCTCTTTTTTAAGCTCCTCAAGTTCCAGCTGCATTTTGTTATAGAGTGCAAGCTCGCTTTTGAGTTTTGCGTTCTCCTTATCCGCATCGGTCGTGTTAAAAACTCCGCGGAAAAAATCGGCAATTGAATTCGAGGCGCGTGCGGCAAACCCCTGCACCGGGGTCAGAACCGCACCCACCGCATTTTCAAACCAATTTGCAGTTCCCCTGCCCGCGCTTGCAAGTATCATTGCCGCAAGCACAACAAGCGCAACGATCGTTATCAGCAAGGGTTTGTTTTTGCCGAAGCCGCCTTTTTTCATTTTTTTATCAGTTCCTTTAATGCAATTAAGCAGCGAATCAAAAAAAATCCGCCGTATACATTATAACCCCTATCCCCGGCTTTTTCAAGAGCGGCGGCCGGCATAGCGGCAGTGTTCACAATTTTTGCGTATTTTTTCATTATTTTCCAAATTTTTTGCATTTTCGACCTGTTTTTTGCATTTTACATATATCATACCCAAAAAAACCTTGATAATTGGGTTGACAATTATATAAAATCCCTGTATAATAGGGACGGTTGTAAAGGCAAGCAACTCATTGTACATGTATATATGAAAGAGAGATAACTACTATGCAGCTTAAAGACATTGCAGAAGAAATGCAGCAGCGGTCAATGGCAGCAAGAGACTGGGTTTTCCAGGTACTGCGCACCGCAATCATCCGCGGGGTGCTTCCCGGCGGAATGCCCCTTCGTCAGGACGAAATCTCCGCACAGCTCAGCGTCAGCCACATTCCCGTCAGGGAAGCTTTCCGCCAGCTTGATGCGCAGGGTCTTGTCCGCATTTACCCCAACAGGGGTGCCGTTGTTACAAAGCTCACCCGTGAGGAGCTTGAAAATGCAATGGACACCCGCATCATCCTTGAAATGGGTGCGATTCGTGCCGCGATTCCGCTCATGACGGACGAATGCATTGAAAAGGCTGCCGTCATTCTTCAGGAATGCGAAACCGAAACCGATGCAAACAAGCTTGAGGATCTTAACCTCCAGTTCCATTTCGCTCTCTATGAAGCAACGGGCAACACTTTCCTGCTCCAGCTCATCGAACAGCTCCATGCGAACGTGGATCGTTATATCCGTCCCTACTATTCCGCAACCGAAGTCAGCGCGCAGTCCAAGGGCGAGCACTACAAGCTCCTTGATGCATGTCGTGCGGGCGACAGCGAATATGCGGCGGCAATCCTCCGCACCCACCTTGAAAAGACCAAGGTGCTTTCACTCAATTCGCCCATCCTTCAGAGCTGATCCCGTCAGCTTTCCCTCACCGGAGTTTTCCGCCTGTTTCCGAATGCGCAGGCTTGCCTTCCGTGCGCTTTCGGATGTTTCGGTTATTCCGCAGGAATCAACAACTATATTTACCGAAAGCGTTTCGAGCCGCAGGCTTCTGCCCCCGGCTCGTTCGTTTTTTTAACCGATTCCCGACCCTCCTTCAGCTTTAAATCGATAGCTTTAACTCATTGACCGTCTTCAACTTTTATGCCGTTCGAACGGGAGCGAAACGTTTCTGTCCTCTCCCGCGGCTTTTGCTGTTTTCTGTTGTTTAATTACCGATTTTATTCTATTCGACTTTCGCTACAATAACGGTCATATCATCCGTTCGCCCGCCTTTTTCATCCGCAAAGGCAAGCAGTTCTTCAGCCGCCGCTTTCGGGCTGCCCGCATTTCGTGTTCTGTCCGTCACGGCAGCAACAAGTTCCTTTCCCAGTGCATCCGCAACCCCGTCGCTCATCATAACAACGATATCACCCTTCCGCAGCCGCGCCGTGCACACAGCGGGCCTTGCCTGCGGAAGAATTCCGACCGGCAGTGCCTCCGCATAGAGCGTGCTCAGCCGCCCTTCCCGCAGGATATAACTCGGCGGCGCACCATGCTTTGCAAGGCTGACGCTCCCGCTCACCGTGTCAAACACAAGCGCATCAAGTGTTGCGTACATATCCTCCCCTTCCCGCAGAAGCAGTCTGTTAAGGCATTCCGCCGCTTCCTCCGGGCGAAAACCGACGCCCGTCAGGGCTGCAAAAAGTTCAACCGTCCGAAGGCTTTCCCTCCGCGCAGGTCCTCCGCTGCCCATGCCGTCGCTGATTGCTGCCATGCGCAGCCCGTCAAACTCACGCACGCAGCAGCTGTCTCCCGTTTCGCTGTTCCCCGCCTTCGGACTTACGGCGCAGCCGAATGAGATGCGGTATTTCTGCCCCCTGCCGTACACTCCGTCCAAGGCAAGTTTTTTTATGCAGTTTGCAACACCCGCAAGCTGACGGTTGACAAACCCGTCCGCCGCTGCCTGCTCGCCGCTTCCGTTCGGTTCAAACAGCTTGGCCATCTGTACGAGCACATCCGCAAGCGAATTCAGCTTGTATGTCACTGCCGACAGCCGCTGTTCATATTTGCCGTCACGGTATCCGGGACGGTTCGCATCCAGTTTTTCAAAAAAATCATCCGGAACAGCAAGAAATGCAGCGGCGGCAATAAGCGTCTCCGCAATGTTCAGCTTTCCCGCACCGGGTATTAAAACCGCAAAAACGATCGAAGCGGCGGTAAAGCCGCCCCCTATTCCCCATTTTCCGAAAACACGCAGACAGCAGCAGAGCAGTGTGCAGCTGCAAAGCACTGCAACAAAAACAAGATCCCCGCCGCAGCCCATAACCCGCCCGACCGCAGCCGCAGCCGCGCACGAAACCGCAGCAATACCCTTCGAATATGCTGCCAGCATACAGAAAACCGCTGCAGCCACCGCCCCCGGGCTGATTCCGAAAAGCTCAAATTTCCCGAATGCCATGACGACGACGCCCGCAAGCAATGCGATTGTAACGATCCTTTCGTCCGTAACTTCCCGTCTGCCGAGAATGCTTTCAATCCCGCCGAGCGCATGCCGCATCAGAACCGCCGCCGCAACGGAAACGCATATGCCCCCGAAATACCCCGCCGCGCCCTGTATCGTCAGCGTTCCGAAAACCGGGTAAAGCACCGTCAGCACCGCCGCCGTGTATAAATATCTCATTCCTTCCGGAAGGCGTTTCTTTTTCTTTTGCAAAAATGTGCAGAGCAGGATAAGCATCGCCGCAGCCGCGCCTTGCGGACGCCCGCCTGCGAGACTGCCCAGAACCGTGCCCGCAAACGCCGGGTATATGTTCATTCCCGCGCACCATATCGCGCAAAGGAACGCAATTCCCAACACGGGCAATGCATAACTCCCTCCCGCGCCGAACAATGAGCCCATGCCTGTCGGCATTCCGTATGCCGCAAGCAAAGCCGCTGCCGCAGTTACGGGAAACACCTCCGGCATCGCTGCCCGGAGCAGCCTGCCCGGCTGTATATGCCGAAACAATCCGCCCCGAGCTGCACCGATAATCCTCCTTATTGTTTCCATGACTCTCTCCTCGCTTAATTTGCAATTCGGAATGCAGAACAGAATTAATAATTCATATCAAAATCCGATTGTCCTGATTCTACCACCCCGCCGCACTTTGGGTTGTCGCTTTTCCGCCGCATTTTTTGCTTGCTTTTGGCGGAGAGCTTGCAGGGAAGTGCAGAATCAGGGTTCTTTTGGAAAAAAGCCGCAGATTCGTTTTTTTCGCAAAGTCGAGCCTCGCCGCTGCGTATCTTCCGACAATTCCGTATTAAGTACCGCAAACCGCCTGTTAACATTCAATTGTCGCTTCTCATGCGACCCCTTCCCCTCTCGGCAGCGTTAAAATATGCCCGTAAACAGTAAATCTGACACTTTAAGGAGGATGTTAAAATGAAAAAGAACCTTACCGAACTTGTGTTTATTCTTGACCGAAGCGGCTCAATGAGCGGACTTGAGGCGGACACCGTCGGCGGATTTAACTCAATGCTCCGCAAGCAGCAGCGGGAAGAGGGCGATGCTTTTGTTTCGACAATTCTTTTCGACAATGTAAGCGAAGTCATCCACGATCGCGTAGACATTAAATCTGTCCGACCCATGACCGAAAAGGATTATGTTCCCCGCGGCTGCACCGCGCTTCTTGATGCTGTCGGCGATGCGATTCAACACATCGGGAATATCCATAAATATGCCCGCGAGGAGGATGTTCCCGAGCATACGCTTTTTATCATCACAACCGACGGCATGGAGAACGCAAGCCGTCGGCACAGCATTGACAAAGTAAAGAACATGATCGAGCGGCAAAAAACAAAATACGGTTGGGAATTCCTTTTTCTCGGCGCAAATATGGATGCGGTGGAAACCGCGGGAACATTCGGAATTGCGGCGGAGCGTGCCGTGACCTACCGTGCCGACAGCAGGGGAACACGCCTGAATTACGATGTTCTCAGTGAGGCAATCTCCGATATCCGCTGCGATGCCGCCCTTTCGCCGAGTTGGAAGAGCCGCATTGAGCAAAACGAAGGCAGCAAGCAAGAATAACCGTGCCGTTTTTCATGCAGAGTTGTTCTGCCTTTTTCCGAATAATGCAAAAAGCAGGCAAAGACCTCCTGCCGCGCAAACACTGTTTAAAGGTACTCCGTGAGTACATGTACTCCGTGAGTACGCCCGAATAAGCTCCGTTTGCCCGAGGTCTTTGCCCGCTTTTCAGTTCAGCGTCCGTATTTGGTTCAGAACTTAAATTGCTCCGTCCAAGCCGCGATTTCGCATCTTATCTGTCCGCACCGTCGCATTCGTCGGGATGTTTATCCATGCAATCGGCGTTTGCGCACAATTCGGTTTCGATATGCAGTTCGCATTCGTCGATAATCCCGTCAATTCGTCCTGTCAAAAGATCTCCGTCGGACTCAAGCGAAATGTTTCGCATTGTTCCGTCTTTTTGAACAACATATGCTTTCACCTGCCGTGTTTCAAGTTCCGCCGCATCCAGCTGAATCGTGAGCCTTTTCAGCGCGGGGTCAATAACTATGCAGTTGTATGCGTTTTCAACATCTTCAAGCTTTTTAAGGGTTGAACCGCGTGCTGCGCCTCCCCTTCCGCCGACTGCAACCGGCGACCGGAAGACGAATCCCGTGCCGACCTGTTTTATCTGCTGTGCAGCAGCTTCAATTGCATCATGAACCTTTCGGAACGTTATTGAAATCACCGATTCCGAATTTCTTCCGTCCACCCTTACCCACTCGGTTTCGGGCGCACCGCTGAGGGCATTTTTCTGTTCTGCCGCCGTAAAATCGATTCCGAGTTCGGCAAGTTTTCTTTCCGCCTTTTCAAAGTCACCTTTTTCCGCCATGATAGCAAGCGTTTCCGCGTTGATTCCGTCCAATGCGGCAAGGCTTAATGCAGCAGCGCAATACCTTTCATAGCATTCTTCGCATTCAATAAGGTGCTGCAGTTCCTTCTTCTCCTCTTCGCTGTATACCTCCCCCTGCACTTCGATTTCCGCAAGGCGGTACAGCTCGTCAAATTCAATATGTTCGTTTTTCATACTCTGCCTCCCGTAAAAGCTTTGTACAGTATGCTCGGCTTAACTTCCCCGTCTCTCGCAAGTATATACTCCGGAATGAAATCCTCGGCACTTTTTATTAATTCTTTGTTTTGACTTACAATTTCGCTGACTTTTTTGACGCAGCTCTTATGCACGGCGGTTGACCGGTGTTCTGTTTCGCTTGTTGTGAACTTCTCCGTATACACAATTTTTCGCAGCGGCACATTGCCTGTAACGGTCATCATTTCATCGTCAAGATGTGTCCGAAAATACTTGCTCCAGCCGAGAGATTTCAGAAAGGCTTCCTTTATTTCCCGTTCGGATTCATCCGCAAGGGTTTCCACCGTTTTTTTACCCATGACCCTAAACGCCTCACTTACGGATGTGGTTTTGTTATCGTCAACAGAGCCCCGAATATGCGGCAGCAGTCTTGCATAAAACAGTGCAAGACTCGACTGCGGCGGGACCTCAAGGCTCAAAAAGGCTTTAACGTAAATCAGCACTGCCGTCGCAGCAAACTGTCGGCGGGCATCGTCCCACGGTTTATAGTGCGGATTACCCCCTATGTTACTTCCAAGCGTTGTTCCGTCCTCGTTCGGCTTTCCCAATGATATCGGAATATAGCCTTCCCCCGTTTCCGGATCCCTCAGATTGAACCGCTCTCTCTGCAAATTTGCCAATTGATTCCTGCACACATTGCTGATATAGCCCATTATGTTTTCAATATATTTATTCTCCGACCTACGCGTGTCAAGTCCTTCCAACATAGCCAGGCAGCTTTCGTTAACAACGTCTTGAACATCCTCCGGACTCACCTTGCCCCCTGCATTGTGAGCAAGCCGTCGTACTTTTGCATTGCAAAATACCATTATTGTTTCGTGCAAGACCTTCCGCGTTTCTTCGTCCCCTTTCTCCATGAATTCCTCGTATGCCGACCGAATATCCCGCTCCGTTTTGCGCATTGCGTCCGACCGTTTGATAACGGCATTAATGTGCTGTTTGCGTTCCGAATGCTTGTTGTCATTTTGTTCCCGTTGCTCCATCTCTATACCTCCCTCAGTTGCACCGGAAGCAGGTGAACCCTGCCCAGTAAATCTCGTTATTGAAAGGGGCGAACTTCGGAGGCATATTCGAAAGCGCCAAAACGGCTTCCCTCGCCTCCGAGCTCAGCTCACCGTTCTTTAATGCAATGTCAAACCAGTTTTTCTCCGCAAGCTCTTGTATCGTGACCCGCCGCAGATATTTTTTTGCAGCGCGCAGTGCCGCAGGCGGAGAAAGCTTGCGGCCTTTATATTGGCGGTAGAATTCGGCCATCAGCACCGCCGAAGCAAAATCATCCGCCGTCCACAGGCAGGAAATTACATATTTCACTCCCGCTGCGGCAAAACCGCCCACCATTCCGCAAAAACCCTTTGCCAAAACCGCATCGTTCATTCCGCCGAAACAGGCCGAAAGCACAACAAGCTCAACATTTCGGCAGTCCATTCGACTTATTTCATCGGCGGTAACGATGCCGTTGCCGTATTTTTCCGTTGCATTGCCGTTTTTCAACCAGTTTCCCGCACCGGCAAACAGCAGGCACGATGAATAAAGGGAATTCGTCTCCTCCTCAAGATCAAAAAATCCATGCGTTGCAATATGGATATTTCGCTTTGTTCCGCAGTTCAGCAGATGGTTCTTGCTCGCTTCCGCACCGACAAAACAGCTTTCACCGCAATAAAGGCTCACCATATTCGCCTCAATCTCGCTGAAAGGCAGCGGGCAAATATCCTGATTTCTCAAATCGGCATAAGAAACCATGCGTTCGTTCCCGCCCGATTCGTGTTTTTTTTCTTTATCACTGTCCTGCTTTGCCTTGGGCGATATCGTTTTTTCGTTGAGCAGGTACTTCGGATTGCCGATGATAAGGCTTCCGCTGCCGTTCGCCGCCCCGTCACTGCCGAACAGGAAGTCCCTTGAGCATTCAATGATAACGAAATTATGTCTATCCCCGGGAATATCCCTTTGGGACCTTCCCAACACGTCAAAAGGCAAATTGACTGCCACAGTATCCGGCGCAAGCCAAACCGTTTCAAACCCCGCCATGAATCCCTCAACCGGTTCAATCAGGTCATGATAAAGCGATGCACGCAGCCGCTCCTTCTCATCCAAATCATCGGAATCGGCTTCATGCTGCGCTTCTTTTTGAAGAATCATGTTGAATTTTCCTGTCCGTTCGACAATATCCGACGCATTCGGAATAACAACCCGGCGGATGCTGCAATCCGTTTCCGTTTTTTGAATCACAAAAACGTCAAACGCCGCCTTTGTTTCTTCGTTCGGTGAATCCGCCTTCTCCGCCTCAAAATAAAGTGAATACTCAACAACTACCGAATTGCACGGGATCTTTCGTTTGACGGCTTCCGCCGTGATATCCGTAAATACCGTATCTTCGGGAAATTCTTCCGCAAACTCCGCTTCCATCTCACGCAGTTTTTCTCTTTCCGCTTCATAATCCGCGGATGAATCGACAAACACGCCCCGCGCCTCAATCTCTGCAAGCCTGTCCTGCGCGGCACGAATCTTTTTTGCAAGAGAAGTGTCCATCCTGCCGCTCTGAATAACGCGATTCCTCTCCTTGCCCGTCAACGATGCCAACGCTTTGTTGCGGATTACAAATTCATACAGTGCCCAATCGTCTTTGATAACTTCCCGCAGCACGCCGTAGACCGTTAAAAACGCACGCTGAACAAATGTCATTATGCATACCAGACGCTTATCATTGCAGTATTTTACATATTCACAGCGTTGTTTTTCAATACATTCCAATGCTTTTTCCGCACTTTCCGCTGCCCTTTGCTCTTCGTTCAGTGCGAACATGATAACCGCTTTGTTTGTATACAAGTCCGCAAGTACTACAGGCATAACCTCCGTACTGTCCGCACCTTCCTCGGCCGCAGTTATATATCCCGATGCCGCACGGTAATCATGACGACAGCACATGATCGCGGCTGTCATTGCGTTGATCGCAGCCACTCTTGAGGGTTCCAATGTCGGAGCATAAATCTCAGTCACATGCTCAATCAGCCGCATATACTCTTCGCGTTCCGCTTCGGTTGCAAAATCGCTTGCAATCAGCAGCTTCGCCGTCATGCATACGCTCACTGCGGCTTCGGCGGCACAGCGCTTGTCCGATACTTCGTTTTTGATTATGTCTTCTTTCAAAACTTCGATGTCGTCCTTGAACCGCTCCGCCGTTTCCTCGTCAAGTTCTAAGTAACCCGAATCATATAAGACACAGATGCCAAACTGCATCATGTACCTGCATCTGTCGGTAAATTCCGAATCATCTTCCTCCTTCATTTCTTCAAGCTCCGAAAGAAGAGCACACAGGCGTTCCGGGTCATTCTGCTTTATGGCAACGGTACAAAGATTGAGCTTGATCACGACATCGGAGACGTCATTTTCCGTTCCCGATTCACATTTATCCTCCTCAAGTGCGGTTTTAAACCATTGCTCTGCTTTGAAAAGCTCACCCACCGTCATCCAATACAATCCGAGTGCGTTGAAATAAAACCTTCTGTTAATACAAACTTCGCCTGAATCTTTGCCGAATACGTCGCACAGCTCACCGTACCTGTCCAAATACGGCTTGCATTCCCGGCATTTATCGTCTTCCACAGCGAAACGAAGGATAACATACAGCGTTTTTGCTTCATAGATCAAAGCAAGCTTTCCATCCATTATTTCGGAGAATTTCCCGTTTTGCAGTTTTTCAAGGAAAATGCGGAGTTTATCGACGTTTTCTTTGATATTCTTCCCAAGCATAATCGCCAGGACTGCACGCTCTCTGCATGCAAGCTGCGTGAACCCGTTATCTTCGCCCAAAAGTTTTTGACGTATTCCGTATGATTTATCGAACGCCTCGTACGCCTCTTCGTTTTTTTCCAACGAATTTGCCGCCAATCCGAGTGCCCCGTAAAAATCCGAATCCTCAACGGTGTATTCATAGTTGGGTTCGGGAACGAATTTTTCATTTTCGGCAGCACAAATATCGTATCTGAATTGCGGATACTTCGTGTCAAGTGCAAGAGCAATCGAAGTTACGATTTCCCGATGCTGCGGACTTCCCTCTCCTGCCCGCCTGCGGCTGCATTCAACCAGATACCGCATCGCGCGGAGCGCGAGCTCCTCTTCTCCCCGTTTCAAAAGATATGATGAGATATTCAAAAGCAGTTCCGGTGTGTCTTCGTTGTTTTCGTCGTAAATTGTCCCATCATTCGGATGTTGTTTTGAGAATACGCCGACAACGTCCTTTTTCGAAATGCCGCCGTCGGACAACGCAAGAACGCAGTCCGCCGCCTCGAAAACATTGGCTTTATCCGTGTTGAGTCTATATTCGTTAAAGGCGATCATTTTGATAACATCGTCGCAATCCTTTTTGAGCACTGCATTCTGCTTCGGCGTTCGAAACCGGAAATATTGAAGCACGATCGCAATTCGCCTGCACCTGAGATAAATCATCTCTATGTCAGATTCATTATTCCGAATACGTATTAACCGCTTTTTGCTGCCCGATGCAATGTCGTCCAGTATTCTGTCTAATTCCGCCTTTTCCGCCTGTTCGATCGCCTCACTTATCTCCGCATATTTTTCCTTTGCTTCCCGTTTCAAACCCAGCCTCCGCAGTGTATTGTGTATTGCAATAAAACAGTATTAAAACAGTCCCGTCATGCAGCGTACCGAATATCGGTTCGCTCTTAAAACCGTATGCGTTGGAACAGCAATTTGCCGAATGATTCAATGACCGATATAAGTTTAACTGACTGCTGACATGATTTTACCATACACGAACGCCGATTTCAATTGCTTTGTCGAAAAAAGCCGATTTTTCCCGCAAAGTTTTTTCGCAGGGAAAATCGGCTTTCCGCAGTCCGCAGGCTGTCATTCTGTTATATTCTTCCGGTGCAAAAGTACTGTGTAATCGCCGCACACTCGCGCAGATAGTTGTTCACGATAAGCAGAGAAAAATCCTTTGCGGATACGCCGTTCACATCGTATCCGAGTTTTTTTGCAATGCGGGAAGCGCGGAACACATGGAAGCGGGTTGTGACGAACGCGACCCGAGGATTGCTTTCGGCTGCCGCACCGCTGCCGTTGAACAGCCTGTTGATAATATCAAATGAGAAGATAAAGTTTTCCTCCGTGCTTTGGGACTTGCCTTCCTCAATTATACTGTCGGCGGGTACGCCCGCCGCAACAAGCCATTTTTTCATTACTGAGGCCTCGGTGCTGCTCTCGCCTTCGCCCATTCCGCCGCTCACGATTATGAGCAGATCCGGATTCTGCTCATAGCAATCAAGTGCGCGGTCAAGGCGGTTGCGCAGCACGACGGACGGCAAGTCTCCGCGTATGCCCGCACCGAGAACGATCAAAACATCCGCCTTCTCCGGCTCGGCAGTCGTTTTTGAGTTTGCAAGAATAAGCGTTGTTGTCGCCGCAAAAAGCAAAGCAAACAGTACATACGCCGAAATCATTGCGTATTTTAAAATTTTGCCGACGATGCTGACGCTCCACCACGATGAAAGCAGCGGGTAGAATACCCCGACAACAATAAGCGGAATTCCGATAACAAAGGGCATTACAATGCCAAGGTTTAAATTGCTGATGCTTGCTGCAACGATTCCTTCAGCCACAAGCAGAAAGCCTGCAATGCTCAAGATGATACGAAATATCATTTTCTTCAAAGTATTTGTTCCTTTCACATTTTCAGCGTCACAAAAAAGTGCAGCATGAGTATACCATGCAAAGTATTAAAATGCAATTGAACACACGACAATGCCTCCGAATGTTCGTTTTTTTGTTGACAAGTCGGCCCTTCGGGTGTAAAATGGCATCGGAACACGGGAAAGCTTCGGTTTTGCCCGCACACGTGCGTATGCAGGCCGAAGCGTTGTTTCATCGGAGTTCCGACCTTATTTTTTGCTGAAAGGAGTGGATTTCATTATGACGATTTCGGTTAAAGATATTTGCTTCGGCTCTTTGCTCGTCCACTCCGTTTTTCTGCCGGTTCCGCATGTTTCTCTGCCGCATAGCGCATGAGGACTTGTGCTGAATACGGTTTTGGTGAGCTGCGCCGACACGGGTCATTCGAACCCGACGAGGGCGGCTTTTTTTGTTCGCATTTTCAACGCCGTGCGGCGTGAAACGAAAACCCCGCCGAATAAGTTTTTTGCAGACTATGCCCTTTTCGAATTCACACTCGGAAGCGGCACACAGGTCAGTTTCGCCGAGAGCGAACACAGAATGCGGCACAATAATAAAAAATAAGGGAAACAGATAAAATGAACACAAATGACTCTTTTAACCAAACAAAAACCGTCACCGCACGCATTGTCAGCGTGCATAAGAACCGTTTTCAAATCGCATTGGATTCAGCGGAGCGGAAGGCGGCGGAACATGATGCGGTGCTTGCCGGACGGCTGCTTTATCGCGGCGAAATTCCCGTTGTGGGTGATTATATTGAGGCGGAGTTTGAAACATCCCCCGTCGGAAAGCCTGTCGGTGATGCGCGAATTGTTTCGATACTGCCGCGCAAAAGTCTGATCACAAGGCCCGAATACCGCGTCGGAACGCAGAACATGGCGGCAAATGTTGACATTTGTTTCCTTGTTGTTTCGGCAAATGCGGATTTCAGCGTCAACCGCATTGCACGTTACGCTTCCGCTGTTCTTCAGGGCGGTTCAAAGCCCGTGGTTGTGCTCACAAAGGCGGATCTATGTTCCGACCTGAGTGAATACATGCACCGAATCAACGAAATCTGCGGCAATATTCAAATGCACTGTGTAAGTTCAAAAACCGGAGTCGGCATTGATGAATTGCGTCAATACCTCGTTCCCGGAACAACGATCGGGCTGTTCGGTTCATCCGGCGTGGGCAAGTCAACGCTTATCAACACCCTTCTCGGAAAGGAAATTATGCGCACGGGCGATATTCGCGAAAAGGACGACAAGGGGCGGCACACAACAACGCATCGGCAGCTTATCGAGGCGGACGGCGTTTTTCTTGTGGACACTCCGGGCATGCGCGAATTCGGCATTTGCGAGGCGGAAGAGGGGCTTCACGAAGTTTTTCGGGATATTGAAGAAAAAGCACGGCAATGCCGTTTCCGCAACTGCACCCACAAAAACGAGCCGGGCTGCGCCGTGCGGCAGGCGATTGAAGACGGTGTGCTCTCGCAAAAGCAATACGATCTGTATCTTGCTCTGCAAGCCGAGAACAGTGTGCGGACCGCAAGCGAAAAACGGGCGCAAAAGAACAAAAAAATGATCGGAATCTCCAAAAAGCGAAAGGAGCTTCGGAATAATTACTGAGGAATGCCCTCGGCGGAACCCGCCGCGGTTCGCAAACAGCAAACCGCAGCGGTGCCCGATTTTTTTCGTTTTTCTTTCAGCTTCGATACAATCGTTCACTTTGCCGAGGCCGTTCGCATTTTTCATGCAGCCGTGCCGAATAAACCCTTAAGGTTCAGCGTTTGTACCTCCGCACGTCAAAGGTTTCTCCAAGCAGAGTTTCCTTATGCAGGGTTTCGAATTTTTCCGGTTCAAAATCCTTTCGTATCGTGACCGTGTTCAGGCAGTCGTAACCAAGCCTGCGA
>OHDE01000266.1_pt1 | contig 22812 bp, 16 predicted proteins | sample 1566931 | NCBI WGS metagenome assembly OHDE01 (sample SAMEA3879591, study PRJEB24766) | human gut metagenome | biome: human-associated habitat; feature: feces | place: USA | collected 1985/1987 | reverse complement strand
GTTTGGGGAAAGAGAACGGTCGCTTACCTTTCTCTGTTCTGCATAGTCTGTATCTTCGTACCGCTCATTTTTTCGCTGCAATACGCTTTGACCATCGGCGGTCTTGCGGCGCTTACCGCGTTGGCGTATTTTCCTTTCAGCGTGCTGCTCCCCATGCTTTACGGAGAAATCAGAGAGGGCAAAGCACAGAAAAAGCCCGAAGAAGCGGCAACCGCGTCCGCACAATAACGGAAATTTATCTAAAAAGTTATTTCCTGTCACCTATGACTTAATTGAAAAAAAACGGGCTGTCAAGCCCGTTTTTTTCAGTCGTTTTCTATGATTCTGTACTTTTTTACAAGACGCAGCGGATAGTAGGACATTTTGGATTTTCTAAGCCCCTCTATTCCCATGTCCTCCTCTCTGTTGACGAATTTCACCGCGTCGGTGACGTGCCGCTTCAAAAAAGCGTTGGTCGTCGCCTCGTACACTCCCGAAATATCCCGCAGACATTTTTCCACGTGCACGAAAAGGGTGTCCCCCACAATGTCTCCTACGGTAAAGCCCACCGCTTCGCCGTCGATTTCCATATAGCCTGCGGGGTATTCGCCGTCGCGCCAGTTTTCCACAAGAAGCGCGACCTCGTTTTTGTCGTAAAAATAACTTGCCGTCAGGTCGTTTTTGCTGTATTTTTCAAGAAAAGCCAGCACCTTTTCCCTGTCCGCCTTTTTGAAGTCCTTAAACTCGGCTTGCGGATAGGTTTTGCGGAATTTGTTTATATGATTGCGTTTTGCGTTGTACTTTTTCCCCACAAGCTCGGTCAACGCGCGCGCGTCGTAGAGATAATCCGCCCATTTTTCCAGCTCGACGGGATTTTTCGCGTTGAGCCGTTTGCAAAAGAGTTCCACATATTCCTCGCCTACGCCGAAAAATTGCAGCTTGTCGCCCGTTTCGCGACAATGCTCGCGCAACAGCTCGACTCCGTTTTCGACGTCGCAAATCGGCATAAAAAAGTACTGCGCGCCGCTTTCGTCGCGCATTTTAAGAAAAAGCGTATCCCGGCAAAGCGCGTAGCGGTAGTCGAAGTAATCGCTCCACATGGTAAGCACCAGCGGCGAATAGCCGCACATCTGATGCGGACAGGCGTAGAGATAGGGTTTGAGTAAGTCGATGTTTTCCTGAGTGATTTTTTCAAATTTCATAACATTTTTTTGTCGGAACCGTAAAATCCGCAACAATCGCAAATTTTTTGTCTACCTTTTTTGGCGCAAATAATTTTTGATTGACAAACCGACGGTTGTCGTATAATATATTTAAAAAGTATTCGGTTTGCTTTCCGTTTTTTTGACTGCTACCGTATAATACCACGCCAAACCGAAATTCCGGAGTAAATTATGATAAAATTTTTTGCCGACAGCACAATGGACATCTCGCCCGAGGACGTAAAAAAATACGATATTACGCTCGTACCCATCACCGTTATTCTCGGTGACACGCCTTACAAGGACGGCTATGAGCTCAACCCGGAAAAAATTTACGATTACGTAAAAGAAACGGGCAATCTTCCCAAAACCTCCGCCTGCAACGCCGAAACCTACAAGGAGTATTGGCAGCCCGCCTTGGACAGAGGAGACGAGATTATTCACTTCAGTTTTTCGGGAGACATGTCGACCAGCTGCGCCGCGGCGACGACGGCTGCGGGAGAACTCGACGGAGTTTCCGTGATTGACACCAAAAATCTTTCTACGGGAAGCGGACTGCTGCTGAGGAGGAAATCGTGCGCAAGGTGTCGTCGAGAGTTCCCTCCGTTCAGGCAAGCTTTATTATCGACAAACTCAATTATCTCTATAAGGGAGGCCGCTGCTCGGGAGTCGCGCTCTTTGCCGCAACCGCGCTCAACTTGAAGCCCTGCATAAAAGTCAAGGACGGCAAAATGATTGTCGGCAAAAAATATATGGGCAGGCTTGGCGGCGTCTTGGAAAAATACGTAAACGACATTCTCAACGAGTTTGACAATCCCGATTATACGCGCATATTCGTGACGCACACCAAATTCCCTCCCGAATTGGTGGAGGCGGTGAAAGCCCGTCTCAAACAAACCCCTTTCAAAGAAATCATCGAAACAACCGCAAGCTGCACGATTACCAGCCACTGCGGGCCTAACACGTTGGGTATACTCTACATCAACGACGGCGGCAAGGTAGAATAAACAAGTTTAAATCCCGCTTTAAAGCGGGATTTTTTTACAGATTGAGATTAACGATATTTTCAGTCATCTTTCCTATTTTTCTGTCAATCAGGTCCAATACTCCGCTTCTTCTGAAACTGAAAATACCCTCCTCCGACACAATAACGTGGTCGGAAAGCCCCATGCCCAGCTGTCTGCAAACGGCAAGCAGGTTTGCCGTGAAACGCGCGTCCTCCGAGCTTGGCTGCGCGTTGCCCGACGGGTGGGAATGGCAGACCGCAACGGCTGCGGCGTTGAAGCCGAAAGCGCGCTCGACGATTTCCCTGACCGTAGCCGAAACGAAGGTGGGCGAGTTCTGCGAAATTTTGACCGTACCGAGCAGTCTGCTTTTGACGTCAAGGCAAAGCACGTGCATTTCTTCGGTAACGGAACCTTTCAGCAACGCCGACGCAATCTGCGGCAGCCTGTCTACCGTGCACAGCTCGTTGCGTCCTATCCTTTTGCTTCTCTCGTAATACCTGAAAAACTCTCGCCACATACTGAGCGTAATGGCGCTGCTTCTGCCCATGCCCTCCACCTTTTCAAGCTCGGTGTAAGGCGCTTCGAGAACGGCGGCAAAGCTGCCGAAACGGTCAATCAGGCGGTGGGCGAGAGCGTTGGTGTCGCTGTAAGGGAAGGATTTGTACAGCATAACCTCCAATACCTCGTGCGGCTCGAAGTTTTCCATGCCCTCGTTGACGAATCTGTTTCTCAGTCTCGTTTTGTGTCCGATATTGTCGCTTTGGATTTTCATAATAAACCTCTGACAAAATGATAGCATATCGCCGCCTTTTTGTGTATAATAATCGCGTAAGTTTCTTTTTAATCGGAGGTTTCGATGGACAGAAAACAAATATTGGATTCCTTAAAAGCTGAAATGATCGATACGCTTCAAAAGGTTCTGCGCTTTGAAACGGTCACCACGGACGCGCTGCCGGGTATGCCCTTCGGCAAAAACAACGCGGACTGCCTTGCATATGTTCTGAAAAAAGGCGAGGAAATGGGATTTAAGTCCTACAACTGCGACAACTACGCGGGACATCTCGATTTTGCCGCCGACGACAAAAACGCGGAGGTGTTCGGCGTTTTGGGACATCTCGACGTCGTGCCCGTAACCGAGGGTTGGATTGCCCCTCCCTTCGGAGGCGAAATCATAGACGGCAAAATTTACGGAAGAGGCACCATGGACGACAAGGGCCCCATGATTGCCTGTCTTTACGCCGCAAAAGCGCTCAAAATGAGCGGATTCCGTCCCCGCCGCACGCTGCGTCTGATTTTCGGCTGCGACGAGGAAAACAATATGGCGTGCATAAAATACTACAAAACCAAGGTAAAAATGCCCGACCTCGCCATATCTCCCGACGGCGATTTTCCCGTCATAAACGTGGAAAAGGGAATTTACGCCATGGAGCTTGACGTAGGCAAGGTGTCCGACGCGGTTTTGGACATTTCGGCGGGGAGCCGCACCAACGTCGTGCCCGACCTGTGCACCGCTCTGGTGGACAAAAGCCTTGACTTAAAGCCGCTTGAAAAGTTCAACGTCGAAGTCAAAGAAGCCGACGGCAGAATACAGCTTTTGACGCGCGGCAAATCCACTCACGGCGCCATGCCGCACACCGGTGTAAACGCTACGTGGGAAATGTTCCGCGCTCTGTCCGCCTGTCTGCCCGACGACAAAACTCTTGCGTTTGTCGCGGAAAAAATGTGCCGCGACGTCAACGGAAAAGCGTGGGGATTCCCGCTCGAGGACGAGGTGAGCGGCAAAATCACCCACAGCATAGGCGTGGTGAGCCTCAAAAACGGCAATCTCAAAATCAAGCTGGACGTAAGATATCCCGTCACCTACAAAGACTCTTTTGTCGCGGAAGCAATGAAGAAAAACAGCATAGACAGCTTCAAAATAGAAGAGGGACACATCAAGCAGCCTTTGCACGTAGACGCCGACAGTCCCCTCGTCAAAGGTCTGTTGGAGGTTTACAACAAGGAAATGAGCTGCGACGCCAAGCCCATCGCAATCGGCGGCGGCACCTATTCGAGAATGCTGCCCATGTGCGTGGCTTTCGGTCCGTCTTTCCCCGGCGACACGCAGGTGATTCACGAAATAAACGAATACGTGTCCATAGACAGGCTTATGCAAATGGCTCATATCTATCTCGAAGCCTTCGCCAAAATGTGCGGCTGAAAAATCAAAACAAACAAAGGGAGCGTCTTCCGCTCCCTTTTCTTAATTTTCAACGAAATTTTAAATCTTTACGTGCTTACCCTTTTTTGCAAGCAGCCAATTCATAAGAGTCATGAGCGCCAGCCAGACAACGCCTATTGCCAGCGCAAGCGGCACAGAGGTGCCCGAGCCAAGCACGGCCTCCATTGCAAAACCGAAAGCCAGACTGAGAACGTAAGTCAAAAAACAGCTGCCGCCCCACCAGGTGAACAGAGCAAATTTGCATTTAAAGCCGTCAAGCAGTCCCAGCGCGCCCCAAAGCAAACCGCCTATTCCCGCGCAGAACACGCAATAAACGGGAGTGCAGCCGCGCTTTGACGCGATAAAGCCCAGAAAAGTGATTAAAACGACGGAAACGAGCACAAAGCCCGCCGACAGCAGCCAGAACAGAAGCGTTTGTCCGTCCTCCTTTATGTCGCGGAAAACGCTGCCCAGCAGCAAAATTCCCGCCCAGCCGATGCCGCCGACTATGCCGCCTTCCAAAACCCATTCGCTTATCCCGAAGCCGTTGTGCTGATAGACCACGGTAAGCGCCGCGTAAGCCGCCGCAACTACGGCAAGTCTGCCCCATTTTCCCGTTTTGACAAAGGGAAGCGCCAAAAGTCCCGCAAGTCCTATGTTTTGAAGAGTGTCCCAGGCAAAGCCGTATTTAGACGTTTCGTACAGAATTTGCGTACCGAAGGCCTGTCCGATTTTCTCGCCCAGCCCGCACAGCGCGAAAAACAGCGCCGCCAAGCCCAAAGCCGCCGCGATATATCTGAACACCGCGCCGCACACCTCGCCGAAACGACGGTTTTTGACAAACTGACTTACAAAGAGAACCAAAAGCGCGGCAATGAGCACAAAGGACGCCACGCCGAAAAATTTGTCGGCAAACTGCATTTCGCTCCACTTTCCGCCGAACATATCGGGCAGGCAGGACACGCCGTCGACAACCGCGCCGAAGCCCGTCAACGCGGCGAACCGCACTCCGAGCTGAAAGCAGGCGCGCGTTGCGCCGTACATTTGTTCCCTGCGCTTGAAGCTCGAACAGAAGGTAAGACCGATGACGAAAATAAACAACGGCGCGAACACGTCCGCAAACGCTATGCCGCTGTAACCGCCGTTGACAAAGTGCGCGTTGCCCGCTACAACCTGCCAGCCGGACGCACCGTGCCCGTACAGTCCCGCGATTGCCTTGAACGTGTCGCCGAACATGGAAAGCAGCACGGAACCCACCATAATGAAAATGCAAATTCCCCTCATGCGGTCGATTGACAAAACGCGGCTGTCCGCGCCTGTCGGAGAATCGGCGTTTTTCTCCGCCGACAAGACGTTTTCGTAAACTTCGCTGTTTTGTATTCCGTCGTTTTTCATATCCTTTAATTTATCTCTCCTTAAAAAAATTTTATACCGACTGCGCCTTTTACGCGCAAACTCAGATTTTGTTTACCCCCGTTTTTTTCGCCGCAAGTGCGACTGCCTCCGCCACTGCGGGAGCTACCCTTTTGTCAAGCGCGTCGGGCAGGATATATTCCTCCGACAAGCCGTCCGCGGCAAGTCCGGCTATGGCGTGCGCCGCAGCCACCTTCATTTCCTCGTTTATTTCGCGCGCCCTGACGGCAAGAGCTCCCTTGAACACTCCGGGAAAAGCCAGCACATTGTTGATTTGATTGGGAAAATCGCTTCTTCCCGTGCCTACGACGCGCGCGCCCGCGGCTTTTGCCGCGTCGGGCATAATTTCGGGCACGGGGTTTGCCATTGCCATAACAATCGCGTCGGCCTTCATTGAGCGGACCATATCCTGCGAAAGAATATTCGGTGCGGAAACACCGACAAAAATGTCGGCGCCTTTAACCGCGTCGGCAAGCGTTCCTTTGCGGTTTTCTCTGTTTGTAAGACGCGCTATTTCGCCGAAGCGAACGTCCCCGCCGTGCTGCTCCCTGTTGATTATGCCTGCTTTGTCGCACATAATTACGTCGCCCGCGCCCGCCGAAAGCATAAGTTTGGCGATAGCCGTGCCCGCGGCTCCCGCGCCGCACACCGCGATACGGCAATCGGAAAGACTTTTGTCCACGACTTTAAGCGCGTTGAGACAGGCGGCAAGCACCACTATGGCGGTGCCGTGCTGGTCGTCGTGAAAAACGGGTATATCGAGTTTTTCTTTCAGCTTTTTTTCTATTTCAAAGCAGCGCGGCGCGGAAATATCCTCCAAATTTATTCCGCCGAAGCTGCCCGCAAAAAGCGAAACGGCGGAAACTATCTCGTCGACGTCCTTGCTCGACACGCACAGAGGAATCGCGTCCACTCCTCCGAACTCCTTGAACAGCACACATTTGCCCTCCATGACGGGCATACCCGCGAGCGCTCCGATATCGCCAAGCCCGAGCACCGCGCTTCCGTCCGTGACCACAGCCACGGTGTTGAAGCGGCGCGTCAAGGCAAAGGACCTGTCAGGCTCGTCCCTGATTTCCAGACACGCCTGCGCCACTCCCGGCGTATAGGCAAGCGACAAATCCGTTCTCGTTGCAAGCGGCACTCTCGAAACCATTTCTATTTTGCCCCGCCACAACTCGTGCATTTTAAGAGACTCTTTCATGTAATCCATTTTTCGTTTTCCTTTTAAGGCTTAAAACGCGGTTCGGACTTGCGCCGCGCTTTTGCCGTTTTATATTATACAACCGCTTTAATCCGAGGTCAAGCGCGGAAACGCTTTCTTCGCGCAAGCTAAAACGTGTCAAACCTTGACTTTTGGGCAATCATGTATTATCATAAAGTTTATGGACAATATAAGCGTAGAAAAAAAATGGAACAAAATCTGGCAGGAGTCCGGATTGTACAAATTCGACAAAAACGACACCGCGCGCAAGCATTACGTGCTGGAAATGTTTTCTTATCCGAGCGGCGCCAAGCTCCATGTAGGGCATTGGTACAATTACGCATTGAGCGACAGCTACGCGCGCTTCAAAAAAATGCAGGGCTTCAACGTATTCGAGCCTATGGGCTTCGACAGCTTCGGACTTCCCGCCGAAAACTATGCGATAAAGACGGGTATACACCCTCAGGATTCCACGCTTAAAAATATAGAAATCATGGAAGAACAGCTCAAAAACATGGGCGCAATGTTCGATTGGGACGCGGAAGTCAAGACCTGTATGCCCGACTACTACAAATGGACTCAGTGGATGTTTTTGAAGCTGTACGAAAAGGGGCTTGCTTACAGAAAGGAAGCGCCGGTAAACTGGTGCCCCTCCTGCAATACGGTGCTTGCAAACGAACAGGTTTCAGACGGCGAATGCGAGCGTTGCCACAGCACGGTGGTGAAAAAGAACCTTACTCAGTGGTTTTTCAAAATTACCGACTACGCGCAGGAGCTGCTGGACGGTCTTAACGCGCTGGACTGGCCGGAAAAGACCAAGCTGATGCAAAAAAACTGGATAGGCAGGTCGGAGGGCGGCGAAATAGAATTTGTCGTCGACAATGCCGACAGGGACGCTTTCCGCGTGTTCACGACGCGCGCCGACACGCTTTTCGGCGTGACATACGTCGTTCTCGCGCCCGAGCATCCGCTTGTCGACAAGATTACCGCGCCCGACCGCAGGCAAGCCGTCGAGGAATACCGTCTTGAAACATCCAAGGTCAACGAAATAGAGAGACTTTCCACCGCAAAAGAAAAAACGGGCGTTTTCACGGGGGCTTACGCCTTCAACCCGATAAACGGCGACAGAGTGCCGATACTTATCGGCGACTACGTGCTCTACTCCTACGGCACGGGCTGCGTTATGGGAGTGCCCGCCCACGACGAAAGGGATTTCGTGTTCGCCCAAAAGCACGGCTTGCCGATTAAACGCGTCGTTTGCGGCGCGGAGGGAAAGGACGAGCTGCCCTTCACCGAATACGGAGTCATGACAAACAGCGGCGAATTCGACGGAATGACAAGCGAGGAGGGGCGCCGCGCGGTTGTGGAAAAGCTGGCGCGTAAAAACAAGGGCGAACTGAAAGTGAATTACCGTCTGCGCGATTGGCTTGTTTCGCGTCAGAGATATTGGGGCGCGCCCATACCCGTAGTTTACTGCGAAAAATGCGGTACGGTGCCCGTACCGGAAAAGGAGCTGCCCGTGCTGTTGCCCTACGACGTGGATTTTCGTCCCGACGGCGAAAGTCCTCTCAAAAAGCACAAGGGCTTTATGAATACGACCTGCCCCCGCTGCGGCGGCAAAGCCGTGCGCGAAGCGGACACGCTGGACACCTTTGTGTGCAGCAGCTGGTATTTTTTGAGATACGCGGACAGTAAAAACGACAAAGCGCCCTTCGACAAGGAGACGGTAAACAAAATTTTACCCGTAGACAAATATATCGGCGGCGCGGAGCACGCCTGCATGCACCTGTTGTACGCGAGGTTTTTCACCAAAGCGCTAAGGGACATGGGCTACCTCAATTTTGACGAACCGTTTTTGTCTCTCGTGCATCAGGGCACCATACTCGGTCCCGACGGAACCAAAATGAGCAAGTCCAAGGACAACGTAATCAGTCCCGACGATTGGGTAAACCTTTACGGCAGCGACGCGCTGCGCGTTTATCTCGGCTTCGGCTTCAATTACGTCGAGGGCGGTCCCTGGAACGACGACGGCATAAAGGGCATAGTAAAATGGCTTGAAAGGGTGGAGCGCGTCGTACTCAACGCCTGCAAAAACCGCGACGCGGGCGGAAGCGGCAGCGGCAGCGACGACGGCGAGCTTCTCTACGTCCTAAACTCCACAATCAAGGCGGTAACCGACGACTACGACAAATTTTCCTTCAACACGGCGGTAGCAAGGATGATGGAGCTGGTAAACGCCATGAACCGCCTTTCCGACAAGGGCGGCGCGAGCGGCACGGTTATGGCGGACTGCGCCAACGCGCTTGTCAGACTGCTTGCCCCTCTCGCTCCGCACATCGCCGAAGAATTGTGGGAAAACATCGGAGAAAAATTCAGCGTTTTCAACGCGCCTTTCCCCGTGTGCGACCAAAGCAAGCTCCAAAAACAGAGCGTTGAGCTGGCAGTTCAGATAAACAGCAAAATCAGAGGCAAAATCAAGCGGAAATAGAAGCTGCGGCTTTGAACAATCCCGAAATCGCCGCGCTTCTTGACGGCAAAAGCGTCAAAAAGGTAATAATCGTACCCAACAGGCTTGTCAATCTTATAGTTTAAACGATTTAAACTGCCGCAGGCAGCATAAAATAAAATTAACATACGGAGGTTTCTCAAATGAAAAAAGCATTGCAAAAAATCGCCACCGTAGCATTGGTCATCGTCGGCTTTCTCGTCACGCTTTTCCTGCTGCTGGTGACGCTCGGTGCGTTTGACTTCGCCGCCTACATAGACGGCAACCGCGTAGTGCACAGTCTGGTTATCGTGCTTGCAATCATCTACACCGTGCTCGGCGTTTATCTTGTAATAGAAATTTTTGCGGGCGACTCGGGACTTTCCACAATGGTGCTTTATTCCGACAACATGAACGCCGTTTCCACCACCTCCCGCGTGGTGAGGCGGCTTGTAAGAAAGGCGGCAAAGTCTTTGGACGTGGTAAGAGTCAAAAAGCTGATAATCACTCAGGACGACAAGCCCGGCTTCAAGCTTGGAGTTCAGATAAAAATCAGCGGGCAAGAGGTAAGCTCGACAACGGAAAAGCTGCGTTATCTCATAGCCACCGCCTGCAAGGACGTCTTGGGAGTCACGTTCAACTCCATACACATCAAGGTAGTAAAACTCGAAAACTCCTACAAGCCCGACGTAGAGGGCGCGGAGAAATTCGCAAAGGCCGAGGAGCAGAAGGAAATGTGCAAGGAAGCCTGCGAGCTTGTAAGCCCCCCTCCGACGGAGGAAGCCGCAGACTTATTACAGGCGTCCGAAACGCTTGAAAACGCCGCAGTCGCCGCATTTGAAAACGACGACGCCGAGCAGACGGAAGAAAGGGAGCAATCCCAAGCCGAGTCGGCAACGGAAGAAACGGGCGAATCGGAAACGGAGGAGACGGCAGACTGACCGCCCGACACTAAAAACAGACAAAAATCCGACGCGCGCCGCGTCGGATTTTTTAAAACAAATTTCCGTACAAAACAAAACAGACCTTGCCGCTTGAAAGCAAGGTCTGTTTTGTTCCCCCGAAAAACTTTTCGGGTATAAAAAGGAGTAGTATTATTGCGCTTTTTGCACCGTGTATTCCGCGAGCGAGTCGTCCGTAGCCTCCTTGCTCACAAACGCTTCATAGCCCTCCGCCACAAAGCTGCCGCCGAGCGCGTCGTCGCCGTCCGCAGGGTTTTGTCCGACAAATGTTCCGCCAAAGACTTGGAACTCTCCCTTTGCTCCCGTCGTCTGCTGCACGTTGAGCACGAAATATTTGCCTTCATACTCTCCTTCGCTTGCAAACCTGCCGCCGTATATGTATACGACGGAATCCGTGCTGATTGCCACCGTGGAGTTGCCAAATCCTTCAGCGTCCACGCCGACGTTGTAATTGCCGCCGTAAATATCAAGCGTGGCTCCGTTTTCGACGCGCAGCGCCTGATTGTCTCCTCCGCTGCCGCCGTAGATGCCGCCCGTCTGTTCTTCCGACGAGTCAATCAAAGTGACTTTCGCGTCGGAGCCGCTGACAACAACGGCGTAACCCGTGCCGACGTTTGAAACGGTAAAGCCGTTGAAGTCTACGGTAAGCGTGCCTGAAACGACAAGTCCCGTCGCGGCGCTACCCGCCTCGCCTACCTCGACGTCTTTAAGCAGAACAACCGTTTTGCCGTTTGCTTCGGCGTTTTTGACGGCGTTTTCAAAGGTATCGAACCATGCGTTTGAAACGCGCGCCTCGTATGCGCCGTAAACGGCAGTTTCGTCCGCCGCCGCGCCGTCAACCGTGACAGACGCGCCTTCCGCCGTTGTGAAAACGAAATAGAATCCGTTTTCTTCGGCGTCGGTTGAGGACGGCTTGCCGTTGTAGAACTTGCAGCCCGACACAACAACCGTGCCCGTCGTCTTGTCGGCGTCGCCGTTGCCCGTCACGGCAAAGGCAAATCCTTCGGTGCAGCTTCCGTTGCCGTTGATTTGCGACTTTTGCTCCGCAGCAGTGCTTATCAGCGTGCAGCCCGTGATTGTTGCGTCGGTGTGCTTTACTTCAATCGCGGTCGTGCCTGTCACCGTGCTGTCTGTGATTGTCAGCTTTTGTCTGTTTCCGGTGTTTACCGAATTGGAAACGTATATACCGACGTCCTTAGAGACGATTGTCGAATTGTTGATTGTGATTTCCGCAGGGGAGGTGCTGCCGTTCATGTAAACCGCACTGTAAACGCCCTCGATATGGCATTCGTCAAGGGTAAGGTAAATCTTGCCGCCCGCCGAAACGGCGCTCATGAACAGAGGAGAGTCCTCACTCTTTACGGTTACCTTGCTCATGGCAAGGCTGCCCGTGCCGTGCACTCTTATGCCCCAATAAACCGAGCCGCCCGCTTCGTCGTTCACCATGTTGACCGTTCCGTTTTTGAGGACGAGCTTGCCCGCGCTCACGGAAATCGCTTCTCCGTTCTGCGGATTGCTTCCCGTGCCGCTGCCCGTATACAAAAGCGTTTTTCCGTTGAGGTCAACCGTGACGGTTTTGCTTTCGTCGTCAAGCGTAATGAAATACTCCGCGCCCGAAGCCGACAAATCCTTGACGACGACGACCGTTTCGTCGTCCTCGGCGGCGTCCACCGCCTGTTGCAGCGTCATGTAGTAACGCGTGCTTTGGTCGTCCTCGATTGTCGCCTCCGCGCTGTCGACAATGATTTCTCCGTCATAAACAGCGCTCTTGCCCAAGGTAATTGAAATCTTTTCAAGCGCCTCTTTGCCGTTGTTTTGCAAATTTGCCTGATAGAAAGCTCTTGCTCCCTGCAACGTGCCGCCGTTGATTTCCACGCTCAAATCAAGCTTGGTTGTGTGCTGCACTGCCGCGACCGCCGCGCCCAGCGTGGTCGCGCCGTTGCCGTTGGGGGCAGACTCGAACGGGTCGCCGTTGCCTATCATTGTGCCGCTGTTGACAACCAGCTTGCCCGCGCGCATTTCGATTGCCGTTGCGCCTTCAATTTCACCGCCGTTGACGGTCATCTCGCCGTACTGCGGATGATATACCGCCGTGAGCACTCCGCTGATTTTGCCGCCGTTGATTGTTATGGAAGTGCCGTGACTATTTCCGTTGCCCTGTATAGCAGCATAAGTGCATTTTGAAGTGATGTCCGCTTCCGTCACAAGAACCGCATTCAAAACGTTGTTGTCCGTTTTGTTTTGAGGTACAAGGAAAACAGGCACATATGTGTGGGAAATCACCGCAAGCCCGCTTCCGAGTCTAAGCGTCGCGACTTTGTCCTGAGACAAAGGCTCTATTCTAAAAGCGAATCCCTGACTCGTCGCATTGACGTCAATAAGACCGTTGTCCACCGTCAGGCTTCCCTCGTTAAGCCAAAAAACCTTTTGTGCGGCGCTGTAAATGCTGTGACCGTTCATGTCAAGCGTCACAACCGCGTCGCGCGCCAAAGTCAGACTCATCTCCGACCTTGCTTCCTCGGTTCCGAAATCGGCGCCGAGTACGATTGTCAGGTTGCTCAGAGCCTCGTTTGCAAACAACGCTGCGAGCTGCTCCGCCTCGGTAACATTTCCGTAAACCCACTCGCCGTCGCCCTCGATGCTTGTTTGCTCGGCAAGCTCGCCGTAAACCTCTACTCTGCCGTTGTTTACGATTTTGCCTTCCACTACCGCGCCTCTTACCACCAAAGTCGCGCCGGCTTCAATCACAAGCGTATTGCCGTCGTTGAGCCAGAACGCTACGTCGCTTTCGACGGTCAGCGTAGCCCCCGCTTTAATCGTAAGCGTGCCTTCGGCTTTGACGTAAAAATCTTGGTCTACAATCGCCGTCAGGTCGCTTTCGACAGAGTAATTCTCGGTCGTGCTGTTTATATCGTACCATCTTTCGTCCTGCACTGCATAGGTGCCCTCCAACGGCTCGCCGAAGTCCACCGTCAAAGTGTCTATGCCGTCTCTGAGGACGAAAGGAGTTTCAAAGCTCTCGTCGATTTCCCAATTAGAAATACTGAAATCGTTGGCTTTGTCTTGGGGGTCGGCTTCCGTTTGCGCGAAATACGTATTGTACAAACTTACCAAAGCCATACCCATGAGATTTCTCTCGGTTATGTTACTGCTTTCGATATGACCTCCGCTTACGGAGATTTTGTTGCCGTACGAGCGGACGACAATACCGCCCTGATAAACGCCGGTTTTGCCATCCTCGACGGTTGTCAGCATTGTGCAGTCGGTAAAAGTCAATTCCGCTCCGTTGTAATCCTGTTGCACAACGACAATGCCGTATCCCTCGTCGGAAATGGACCTGCCCACAAGCTCGGCGCCCTGCGCGTTCACAACCGCGCCCTTGTTGCTCTTGATTCGGTCGACCGTCCAGCCGTTGGCGGTGAACATAATCGCCGCCCAGCCCTGAACCGTGCCGCCGTTGACAGACAGCTCTACGCCGCTTGCGCCGACAGTCACGCCGTAATAACGGGCTACGATTTCACTGCTGTTTATGACAACCGATGCGTTGTCGGCAGCAATCGAAACGCCTCTCTTGACGTTCGATATGCCTGTGTTGTCCAACGTGAGCTTTGCGCCTATCGCGGCGGAATCAAAGTAAATTCCGTTGTAATCAATTTTGCCTTTAAGAGCAATGTTTTTGAACGAAACCTCTATGTTTGCGCCTTTTATCGTAACAAAATGCGCGTCCGCATTTACCGTGAGGGTTACGTCCGCCGCCGTGCCGACAACGGAAACGGAACTTGTGATTTCAAAGGGAGCGACTTCAAACGAAGCGCCGATTCTCCACTCGTCGCCGTCCTTTTGACTTGCGACGGCTTGACCGAATTGCTCCGCGGTAGAAATCGTCTTTGCCTTTGCAATCTCCGCTATTTTCGCCTGCGCCGCGCTTACCTTTTCCTCGATTTGCGAGACGTCGGTCACGGTTGCAAGCTCGGTTTCAAGCGCGTCCAGAATGTCAAGGATTGCCTGCCAGTTTGCCGCGGAATAATCTTCCTCCGCATAATCCGCAAGACAGTTTTCCACTATGTTGACTACCGCGCTGTCGACAAAATCGAACCAGGCGATTTTGCCGTACTGCGAGTCTATACCGAGTGTGACGCTTTGCGTCGTCGTATTCCAGAGATAAATCGAGAAATACGTTCCGTCCTCGATTGCGCTCACAAACGTGCCGCCCGTCACAACGGCATTGAAGTCGTTGTTGCCGTCGCCCGTAGGTCTGCTTGTCGTATTGTCGTTGACGTACATTTCCACGTTGAACAGCACCACGCTGCCGTCGTATACCGCAACACCGCCGGGCTTTTTGGTAAGCGCTTTAAACTCTGTCGCAGTGGACTCCAACGTGCCGCCGGAAATTTCGATTTCGCCCATGCGCGCGTCGATTGCCGCAAGTCCCTTGATGTGTCCGCCGGACACGGTCAGGCTGCCCTGACTCGGCATATAAATCGCAACGTCCTCCGTGCTCGTCGCGGAACCGCTCTTGACGGTAATATCTGCCGCGGGAGCAAGGTTGTTGCCCGAAATTGCAAACCAGGTGGCGGTGATTTCGCCGCCGTCCAAGGTAAACGCACTGTTGTAATAAACCACAACACCGTAGGTGTCGGACTTGATTTTGCCTGCGTGTACGGTCGCGGAGCTGCCGTTTCTCAGGTTGATGCCGAACACGGAGTCGTCCTCTGTCACGTACTGACCTTTGGCTATGATTTCGCCGCCCCACATTTCTACTTCCGCATTGTCGGCGTAAACGGCGTAACCCACATTGCTTGCGCCGTTGCTCCAATAAGCGGAGTTGTCAACCTCGATTGTGCCGCCGTTTATTTCTACAACGGCTTTGTCGGCGTCAGAGCCAATGGCTATTATGCCGGCGTAGTCGGACTTGATTTTGCCCGATTTGGCTGCGCTGCCGTCGCAAAGAGTGAAGCTCGCGCCTCCGTTGACCTTGACCGCCGCGTGGGTTCTGTCCTCAAGGACAAGACCGAAACCGTTGAGGTCTAGCGTCAGGTCGTAATTTACCTCTATGTATGCGCCGGAAATATTTGCCGTGAGGATAATCTTAGAATATTGCGCCTCGACAGCCGCTTTCAGCGAATCGGCGTCGTTGACCTCCGTTACGTCTGCTTTGACGTTGTCGAGCGCGGTTTTCGCGTTTGCAAGCGCAGTCGCAACGTCCGCAACGGACTGAGCAGCGCTTATCGCCGAAACTCCGCTGTCGTAAGCCGTCTGCAACGCTTGAAGCGACGTTTCGTAATAATAAGCCTTGTTGAACGCGTCGAAATACTCTTTAAGCTCGTCTTTCGCAGCGCTCTTTGCGGCTTCCAACTCCTCCGCGTCCGTTTTCACGGCTGCCATAGCGGCTATTGCCGCTTGCTTGGCGGTATCCACCGCGCTTGTAGTCTTGCTCGCGTCGATAGCCGTCAAGCCGTCGTTGTAAGCCTGTTCCAAAACGCTCCAATTGATTGTGTAGTCGCTCTGAGAATATTTGGCTTTTTCCGTTTCAAGCTCGGACTTGGCGGCTGTTTTGGCTTCGGCAAGCAAAGTCGCGTCGTTTTTGACCGCAGCCATTGCATCCGTCGCCTTTTGCAAAGCGGAGTTCACCGCCTCGATTGCAGCGGCGGCATTGATTTCGGTTTTGCCGTCGTTGTAAGCCTGTTCCAGAACGCTCCAATTGGTTGCATAGTCGTCCTGAGAATATTCGGCTTTTGCAGCATCCAGCGATGCCAACGCGGCTGCTTTTGCGTCGGCAAGCAGGGTTGCGTTGTCTTTGACCGCCGCCATAGCGGTTATTGCCGTCTGCTTTGCCGTGTCGACTGCGGAAACGCTCGTCGCAGCCTCAACTTCAGTAAGTCCCCTGTTGTAAGCTATTGTCAACTCCGTCCAATTTGCGGAGGTGTAGTTGTCCTCGTCGTAAGCATTGAAAGCCGTCTCGATTGCAGCTTTTGCTTCCGCTTTTGCCTGTGTTAAAGCCTCGACGTCCTTGGGCACGCAGGCAGCCATAGCGTCAAGAGCCGTCTGTTTTGCAGTGTTGACGGCGGAAACATCCGTCGCAACCTCGATTGCAGCAAGACCGTTGTCGTAAGCCGCTTTGAGCGTTGCCCACGTTTGGGCGTCATAATCGGTCTCTGTGTATCCTTCAAATGCCGTTTTGAGCGCTTCAGTCGCGGCGGTCTTGGCTTCCGCAAGCTCGCGCGCCGTCGCTTCGGCTATTGTCTCCACAGCCGCCATGGCGTCGAGAGCCGCGTTCTTGGCGGACTGAATTGCAGCTTCCGTCAAGGCGGAGTCGATAGCCGCAAGACCGTCGTCCTTTGCCTTGGTCAGCTTAGCCCAATTGTCGGAGGTGTAATCGTCCTGCGAATATGCAGCAAAGCTGTCGTTCAAAGCCTTCTTTGCCGCGGTTTTCAAAGCCGCGTTTACGTTTTCTTCCGCGAGCGTGCCGTTGTTTACAATCTCGTCCGCAACGACGGCGCCGGTAACCGTACCGTTGTTTTCAAGCTTTTCGGCTACGACGTCGCCCGCCTGCGCGGACTCCGCTACGACAACCTGCGCGCCTGCGGCGTCAATCTTTTTGACCGTGCCGTCGGTAACGGTTATTTTGGTTTCCGCCTGAGACTCCAATGCGGTTACGTTCACCTCGGAGTTTTTGGAGGAAATTTCCACTTCGCCGCCCACCGCAACGTCGGAATGGGCTTCGACGCGCATTGCGCCCTGCGAAAGGTTTTCCACCGCCGCGCCGACAGCCTGCTCGGGTACGAGCACGGTTGCCGCCGAGCTTTCCGACATATTGCTTATTTCAAACCTGCCGCCTTTGAGGGTGAGCATAATGTCCGCTTCGGCGCCGCCGATTTTGAATACGCCCTTGAACACAAAGCTGCTTGCGGAGGTAACTACCGTCATCGCGTCCGCGCTTGTGGCGGCGGATGCGGGCAGCTCGATGTTTGCGTTCCACTCCACGTGGCCTTGGGGCATATTTATATCTATTTTCTGCGCCTTGACCGTTTCGCGGCGGGCAAGAATCAGCGCCGTCGTGCCTACGACAAGCGTGCCGCTGCCGTCGGCGGACAGCGTCCCCTTGACCTCCAGCCCGAAGCCGTTGAGGTCTATTTTGTTGGGCGCGGCAACCTTTAAATCGCCGTTTACAACCACGTCGTCCATAAGGACTATCGTTTTTTCCTGACTTGTACCGGCAGCTTTGAGCAGCTCTTTTTCGCTGCGCACCGTTATAACGTCCTTGCCGCACGCGGTCAGCGAAACGGACAGCACGACGCCTACAACGGCTATGAGCAATGCCAAAACTATACCGATTGTCATCAGCCTTTTGCTTTTCATGTTTCTCGTTCTCCTTTTTTCTTATTTTTGATTCAAGGTTTCGCCCTCAAACAATTTTCTTTGTCTTTCCTCTTTGCGGCGCTGTCTTTCGAGCTTTTGTTCCAACTTGTCTCGACGCGCCTCAAAGCCTTCGTCCTTTTTGTCCGCTATGTTTCGGGAAATGGCAAGCTCGCACAGGCGCACCGCCTCCTGATAATTCTTTTCGCCCGCTTCTATTATTATCAGTCTTTTCAACGCGGGCACCTTGCAGTCCCTGACGTCGATTTTGTCAAAATTCAAAGACACGTCCTTTTTGCAAAGAGCCTTGCACTTGGCGAGATTTTCTTCGTCCGCCTTGCGATAAAAATACAGCACGTTAATCAGCTTGTTGTTCAATTTTGTTCTCACGCGGTCGTCCCTGACCGTGCCCGCGTATCTGTCGTAAAGCTTTTCAAACGCGTCGGCGCTCAAAAGCTTTTTGTATTTGGCGTAGGAAACAAAAAAGTCTTTGAGAAAATCCTTTTCCTTTTCGTACAGCCCGAGCGGGTATTTCACCTTGGTTTTGAAGGACTCGGAGCCGTTGACTATGTAATACTCGAACGCGCGCGCGTCCTCCTCCGACAGCTCGGCGAGTATTTTTTTCGCAAACTCGGGCAGCAGGGGAACTTCGCGCGTCTCCTCCTCTTTCACCGCCGCAACCGTCGCGGCTACGGCAGACCTGCTTTCGTAAACGGCGTCGACTTCTTCCGCAACGGCTTCCGCCGACGGGGAAACAGGCTCCTCTTGTCGCGCGGGCTGCTCCGCTTGACTTTCCTTCGTTAAGGCTTGGAACGTCTCCTCTTCCTCCGCGGGCGAAATCTCTTCCTCCGCCGCCGCGTCGTCCGAAACGTTTTCCCGCCCGTCGCTCACGGCAGGCGCGCCGACGTCTTGAACTTCCCCGTTTTCCGACGCGTCGCTTTCGCTGCAAACCGTTTCCGCATCCGACGCGTCGCACAGAGGCTCCTCCTCCCGCGCGGGTTGACTCTCCCCGCCGCCGTCGGAAACGATTTCTTCCTCTTTGACCGTCGGCTCCTCCCGCGTCGGAGTCGCCGCAGCTTCTCTATCTTCCCGATTTTCCTTTTCGGCGTCGGAGAAGCGCTTTTCTTCCGCAAGCTCGTCGCGCCTTACTTTTCTCGAAATGAAGAAAAACACAAAAAAAACCGCCAACGCAACCACAACGGAAACCAGAATTCCTATCCACATCAACTGCGTATAATTCTTGTACTCAACTGTGGGCGCAAGCAGCAAACCGTGTAAAACAGACATTACGCTATTCCTCCTTTTAAAAAAATGCGTAGAATATCAAGTATGCAAGCCATGCCGGGTGTCTGAAATGGGCGCTATCTCCCTATTTTCAGACAAATTTTAACACAGTTTTTAAAAATTGTAAACTAAATGTTAGGGGGGGGGGTGAACGCTGTGTTAAATTTGCACGAAATTCCCAAATTTTTCATTTTTTTCGGGTTTCGCGCCCTTTTTGACCGTTACGTTTCATATTTTATGTATGCTCCGTCAAAAAAGTGAAAGGAAAAAACAGGACGAAAAAACAATGAGCCGCGCTGAAATATTTTGCGCTTTTGGGAGCATACTAAAAACGGGAGGTAAGGAAATGAAAACGAAGAAAATGAAAGCTTCGGATTGCTCCAACACCAAGAACTCCAAGACCGCAAGCAAGAAGTCCGGCAGTTCAAAGTGCAGCAGCAACCAGAAAAACATCGACTGAATTTTGGTCGAGAACGGAACTTTTTAGTTACTTTTCCCTTTAAAGCCGCGTAAACAACGCGGCTTTTTACTTAAAAACAAAGGCGACCCGAAACAGGTCGCCGAAATTATTTCAAACGTCTGCGCTTTTTCTCGCTGCGATAGACAAAATTAAGCTTTTTCATGACGCCGCCGTCGTAGGTAGGCTCCTTTTTCTCCTCCTCCGGCTCCGTCCTTGCTGCGGAAGGCTCCGTCTCCTCTGCGTCGTCGAAGCCGTCGCGGCGCGTTCTGTTTTCATTTCTCCTTTTGCGGCCGTCCTTTTTGTCTCCGCCGCGAAAACTCCTGCGCTCGCCGTCGGGGCGCGGTTTGAGTCCGGCTTTGGGCTTGATGACCACATAGCGGCGCGGCTCGTCACCCTCGCTCGCGGTATCTACGAAAGGACTGTCCTGCAAGGCGGTATGTATTGTCCTGCGCTCAAACGGGTTCATGTATTCCAGCCTGACGGGTTTGGCGGTGCGTCTTACCTTCTTTTCCAGATTGCGCGCAAGCTTTACAAGCGTTTCCGCGCGCTTGGCGCGATAATTTTCCGTATCTACGGTTACGCGCTTGAAGTCGTCGTCAAAATTTTTCGTCAGCACGTTCAACATATACTGAAACGCGTCAAGCACGTCGCCGCGCCTGCCTATTATGTCGCCGGCATTGACTCCCGTAAGCTGAATCAGAATTTCACTCTCCGTCTCCGTCGTCTCCACGGCGTAGTCGAAGCCCATAAGCTCCAACATCTTTTCGGCGTAATCGCGCGCCAAATCGGACTGGGAGGGCTTTTTGCCTATGAGAATTTTGCAATGACGCAGAAAACCCGCCTCCTGCAAAATTTCCCACTCCGCCTCCTCCTTCGCCAGACCGAGTTTTTCCAGCCCTTTTTTGACAGCCGCTTCAACGGACTTTGCGCTGACTTCGATTTTTTCGTTGTTCATCGGTTTTATTTTCTCCTGTAATCGGGTTTTTCCACCTTGGACTCTATTTTTGCAATCCGCCTGTCAATTATGGGATTCATCGCCAGCGTAAACAGAATGGACAGCAGGCTCGAGCAAACCATATACAGCGCAAACGTAGCCGTATAAACAAAGCCGAAAACACCCATGATGACGGGCATGACGAACATCATCACCTTGTTGCTGCTCTGAGCCGCCGCCGCGTTGGGGTCGAGCTGCTGTTCCTCCTCGTTTTTCTTTTTGCTCGTTTTGTTTGAAATAAACGTGGAAAGAAAGCTCAGAGCTATGGACAGCACGGGCAGTATCATAAGACCGTTCCAATGCTTGTCGCCCACCTTGTAGCCTACGCCCTGTTCGCTTATGCCCTTGTAGATTTCGCCGTAAAGCTCGGAGTCGAATTCGTCCTTGTACGCCCTGTATTTCTTTGTGAGCGTGCCGGTAAACTTTTCCGCCGTTTCCGGAAAGGACTCAACCCAAGTGTCGGGACGGCTTATGTTGGTAATCCACAAAAAGCCCTCCTTTGCTTCGAGATAGAACTCTCCCACCGCTTTGCGCGCCTCCGCCTGTGCCTCCGCCTTGATTTGGGAAATACGGCTTGTCGCCGCGCTTATTTCCGCGTCGAAAGCGCTCTCAGCAACGCCCTGACCGCCCAGCCACGTCTTGTAATCCTCGATTGCCGTCGATTTTCCCGAAAGCAAAATGTCATAACGCTTGCTTTCGTATTCCTCAGTGTGCTTTGACAGCTCGGCAGAAAGCGTATCGGTGTAGTGCACGCTAAGCTCGCTGTAAACCTTGAGGTTGACGTAAGCGGAACACTGATTGAGACCGCCGAACATGACAAAAAAGATTGTCATTGTCACAATCATGGGCAGACATCCCGAAAGCATATTGTAGCCGTGCTTTTTGTAAAGCTTCTGCTTTTCCTGATTGAGCTTGTTTTTGTCGTTGGCGTAAGCCTTGTCCAGCTTTGCCATAATCGGCGCAAGCTCGGACATCATTTTTGCGTTTTTCTTCATGGAAAAACGCTGCCAGAAATCCAGCGGCAAAGTAATGATTTTGAGTATTACGGTAAAAAGCACCACGGCCCAGCCGTAATTCCCCACCGCGTCGAGCAACCCTTTGACCAGCCAACCGACAAACGTGGGATTTTCGATTTCCGACATGATGCTCGCAAATCCTTCGGAAAATCCCCATTGTCCGATGGTTTCGGCAGCGGTTGCCAGGCAGTTCATAAACTCCATTTAATGTCTCCTTTGAGATTGAAGGGCACGGGGTCGAAGCCTCCGCGCGTAAAGCCGCATTTAAACACGCGCTTTGCGGTAAGCCAGCCGCCCTTGAAAAAGCCGTGAGCTTCAAACGCCTCCATGCCGTAAACGCTGCAACTCGGCGTAAATCTGCAAGTTTTCCCCTTAACGCGGGACAAAGTGGCTTTGTACGCTTTGAGGAGCCAAATACAGATATATTTCACGACTCGCATTCCTCCCCGATCCATGCTTTATGTCTTTTGAAAAGCGCCGTCAGGCTTTTTTTTATTTCGGAAAAATCCTCCGCGGGCGCATGCGGTATGACGACAAAGGCAAATCCCGCCCGTATGCAGGGGGAAAGCAGCCTGCAACACTCCTTTAAACGTCGGCGCAGCCTGTTGCGCGCCACCGCCTTGCCGTATTTTTTGCTTACCGAAAAACCGAAACGCGGTCCGCCTCCGCTTTTGGCGGCAATGACCGTAAAATATTTGTCGCTCGCGCTGACGCCGTTTTTGTAAACGTATTGATATTGATAATTTTTTTTCAGTCGTTCCATTTTCGACGTCCGAGCCGACTGCGGCAAACCTGCTTACGCAAAAACACAGCCGCGCTTGTTTCAGGGCTGTATTTTCACTACTCTATACGTTGATTTTTAAGTCATGCTTCAAGCGGACAGCTTGTGACGACCTTTGTTTCTTCTTCTTGCAAGAACTCTGCGACCGCCGGTGGACTTCATTCTCTTTCTGAATCCGTGCACCTTGCTTCTCTGTCTCTTCTTGGGTTGATAGGTTCTTTTCATCTTAAATAAAACTCCTTTGGCAAATAAACAATCGTATTACCGATTGATTATAGCGTTAAAAACGGCTCTTGTCAACTTTTTGAATAAAAAGCTCCCGACAAAATAGAAATTTCCGCTTAACACAGGAAAAACGCTTTTTTCGGCAGACGCTCAAAGCGGCACGCTTTCGCGCTTTCTCCGCTTAAATACGGAAAGCTCGGAAAAGCCTATGTCTTTCAAAACCTTCACGGCTTCGTCCCAACCG
>OHDE01000260.1_pt1 | contig 23085 bp, 17 predicted proteins | sample 1566931 | NCBI WGS metagenome assembly OHDE01 (sample SAMEA3879591, study PRJEB24766) | human gut metagenome | biome: human-associated habitat; feature: feces | place: USA | collected 1985/1987 | reverse complement strand
AATGGGCTTATTTCAGCCGAGGATTTGTCTGTAGGTTGATAGAAGATTAGTATTAGGTCAAGCCTTTTTCACGAAAGACTTTCGGGAGTCCGGAGGGCGACATGAAAATAAAACACCCCGTATCCGAATCAGATACGGGGTGTTGTTATGCCTGTTGAACCTGTGGCGTTTCCGCTCCGTACTTTTTAAGGAGCCGCCTGCGGCAGAGAAAATATGCGGGGATAAGGAAGCTGTCAGCCAGTATCCACGCTGCGGGAGATGCAAAGCAGGCTGCGTTAAATCCGCAAATGCCAACAAAATATGCAATGGTTCCTCTTCCAACCATTTCAAGAACGCCTGCAAAGGTGGCTGTGGGAGAAAATCCCATTCCCTGAATGGTGAAGCGGACGATATTTACCAGTGCAAGAGGGAAATAGAACGATGCCAGTATGAGCAGGAACTGCTTTACCAGCGGGATAAGATGTGCGCTCTTTTCATCAAGGAATATCATTGCCAGATAGTCGCCTGTGAGCAGCAGGAACAGGAAGCTTGCCACTGAGTAGATAAGTCCCAGCAGGACGCATGAGCCCATGCCCTTGTTGAGCCTGTCCCACTTTCTTGCGCCCACGTTCTGACCCGCATATGTAGCCATGGTGCTTCCCATTGCGTCAAAGGGGCAGCAGAAGAACATGGAGAGCTTGTTTGCGGCGGTAACTGCGGTAACGTACATGGTTCCCAGCTGATTTACGGCTGTCTGGAGCACAACGCTTCCGATGGCGGTGATGGAATACTGGAGACCCATGGGAAGTCCCATTGCAAGGAGCATTCCTATGTTTTTGCCCGAGGGCTTCCAGTCGTCCTTATCCATTTTCAGCACGGGGAAGTCTCTGCAGACCTTGAAAAGGCAGCCGAAGCCCGACACAAACTGTGCGATGACTGTTGCAATGGCAGCGCCGAAAACGTCCCACTTAAATGCAACGATGAACACGATATCGAGAATGATGTTGATTATGGAGGCGATAACCAGCCATACAACAGGTGTGCGGCTGTCGCCCAGGGAACGGAGTATTGCGGCGGTCATATTGTAAAGAAAATATGCGGGGATGCCTGCAAATATAGTCAGGATATAAATGTATGCACGCTCAAAGATATCCTCGGGGGTACTGGTCATTTCAAGTATCTGTGTGCAGAAGATGACAGTTGCTGCGGTAATGACAGCACCGAAGATTATGCAAAGCCAAAGCGAGCCTGAAACATATTTTCTCAGCTGCTTGTAGTCCCCTGCGCCGAACATCTGGGAAACGGGTATTCCGAAGCCGTTGCATATGCCCATTACAAAGCCTATGACAAGGAAATTCACCGAACCGGTGCTTCCCACGGCGGCAAGAGCGTCACCACCCAGAAATCTGCCGACTATTGCAGTGTCAGCCACATTGTAAAACTGCTGGAAGAGAAAACCGAACAGCAGAGGTATTCCAAAGCTTAAGATAAGCTTCATAGGTTTGCCCTCTGTAAGGTCACGAGTAACAGAAGCCATATAAGCACGTCCTTTCATTATAGAGCCGATATCTTCTCGGCAATTTTTATATTATAATGCTTTGTTTTGCAAAATACAATGACAATTTTGGTCAGTATTTTGAACAAAAAATTTTCTGCAAACTGCACAAAAATCGCCAAATTTTCAAACGTTTATTATGGTCACAGCAATAGAAAAACAGGAAATTCAAATATTATTTATCAATTACGGTTTCCAAAAGCGAATTATTATGATATACTATTTTATATGAGTCATACCGATTTGGAGTTATCGGTATATTTGGAAAACCCAAGAATGATATAGGGAGGATACACCATGCTTTCTGATATTGAGATAGCACAGCAGGCGAATATGAAAAAAATTACCGAGGTAGCGGCTTCACTCGGTATTTCTGAGGACGATATAGAGCCTTACGGTCATTACAAGGCAAAGCTTTCCGAAAAGCTTTTTGCTGAGACTGCAAATAAGCCCGACGGCAAGCTGATACTCGTTACCGCCATCAACCCCACCCCCGCAGGCGAGGGCAAGACCACCACGTCCGTCGGCCTTGCCGACGCGCTCAACAAGCTCGGCAAGAACACCATGGTCTGCCTGCGCGAGCCCTCTCTCGGCCCCGTGTTCGGCATCAAGGGCGGCGCAGCAGGCGGCGGATATGCTCAGGTAGTCCCTATGGAAGACATCAACCTGCACTTCACAGGCGATATGCACGCCATCACATCTGCAAACAATCTTCTCTGCGCACTGCTCGATAACCATATGCAGCAGGGCAACGCTCTGGGCATCGACCAGCGCAGAATAATGATCGACCGCTGCATGGATATGAACGACCGTGCCCTCAGAAACATCATCGTCGGTCTGGGCGGCAAGGTAAACGGCATTCCCCGTCAGGACAGCTTCAGAATTACCGTTGCCAGCGAAGTAATGGCTATTCTCTGCCTTGCTACCGACCTTGCAGACCTTAAAAAGAGACTGGGCAGCATTCTCGTTGCCTATAACTACAGCGGCGAGCCTGTTTATGCAAGGGATATCGGCGCTGAGGGCTCTATGACCGCTCTGTTAAAGGACGCTCTCAAGCCCAATATGGTTCAGACCCTTGAAAATAACCCCGTACTTATGCACGGCGGTCCTTTCGCAAACATTGCCCACGGCTGCAACTCCGTAAGAGCAACAAAGCTTGCATTAAAGCTTGGCGATTACTGCATCACCGAGGCAGGCTTCGGCGCCGACCTTGGCGCTGAAAAGTTCTGCGACATCAAGTGCCGTTTCGGCGGTATCTCCCCCGACTGCGCTGTTATCGTTGCAACTATCCGTGCCCTCAAGTACAACGGCGGCGTGCCTAAGGCAGAGCTTGCAGAGGAAAATGTTGAAGCTCTTGAAAAGGGCATCGTTAACCTGCTCACCCACATTGAAAATATGAAGAAGTTCGGTATCCCCGTTGTTGTTGCTATCAACCGCTTCGGAACCGACACCGACGCTGAAATTGCAGTAGTTGAAAAGTTCTGCCATGAGCTGGGCGTTGAAGTCTCCCTTGCAGAGATATTCGCAAAGGGCGGCGAGGGCGGAACAGATCTTGCCGAAAAGGTTTGCCGCACCATTGAAAACAACAAGGCTGATTTCAGGTTCCTTTATGATGAAAAGCTTCCTATCAGGGAAAAGATAGAAATTATCGCAAAGGAAATTTACCGTGCCGACGGCGTAAACTACACCACTCAGGCAAACAAGGCTATCGCCGAAATAGAGCGTCTGGGCTTCACCGATACTCCTATCTGCGTGGCAAAGACACAGTACAGCCTTTCCGATGACCCCACAAAGCTTGGCAAGCCCGAGAACTTCACCATTACCGTAAGAGATGTGAAGCTTTCCGCAGGCGCAGGCTTTGTAGTCGCTCTCACAGGCGATATCATGATAATGCCCGGTCTGCCCAAGGCACCCGCCGCAATGAAGATCGACTGCGACAACAACGGAAAGATAAGCGGACTTTTCTGATAATCAAAACGGGCTGCTGCACAAAATGCAGCAGCTCTTTTTAGGTTAAATATTAGGTTAAAAAAGCCAGTAAAAAAATCCGCACAAATAAGCACAAAGGTAAAAAGTTTAGCCCACCTTTTCAAAGGTGGCAGGTTTCCAAAGGGCGGAGCCATTTGGTCGTCCTCCTCAGAGGACGAAATCCGTTTGCCGACGGCAAACATAATAAAAACAACAGCCGACAAATTAAAAATCCCCAAAGCCGCCTGCACTTTGAGTTCTAAAGCTTGCAAATGAATATAATTTCTCAAATTATATTAAAACATTTTCATGCAGGCGGCTTGAAACCAAGAGATGTTCCGTCAGGAACGTCGAATTTGGTTTCCGCCGCAAGGCGCAGGCACGGACAATCCCCCTGTATATCAAACCTCGAAAGGATCTCCCTATGGAAAGGATAAAAGCCATAACTCCGCCTGACAGCGCAGCGATGAAGCGTGCGCAGGATAAATGGAACAGCGTTGCAAAGCCCCTGCACAGTCTGGGTCAGCTGGAGGATATCATCATAAAAATTGCGGGCATAACAGGCAGCGAAAGCTTTTCTCTCGACAAGCGCTGCGTAGCGGTGATGTGCGCCGACCACGGTGTTGTTGAGGAGGGCGTGACCCAGAGCGACAGCAGCGTTACTGCCATAGTTGCAAAGTCCGTTGCAGAGGGCAGCTCCAACATAAATCTTATGGCCCGCTCCTGCAATGCAGATGTGTTCGCCTATGACGTGGGCATGAACCGTGATGTGGAAGCTAATGGGCTTATCCGCCGCAAGATATCATACGGCTCGGAAAACATTGCAAAGGGCGCCGCAATGACTTATTCTCAGGCGCAGGCAGCTCTTTCCGTGGGAATGGACGCAGTGCGTGACCTTAAAGAAAAGGGCTACAAAATAATAGTCACGGGCGAAATGGGCATAGGAAACACCACCCCCGCCGCCGCCGTCACCTCAGTGATAACAAACGCCCTGCCCGAGGTCGTTACGGGAAAGGGCGCAGGTCTTGACAGCAAGGGGCTTGAACGGAAAATATCCACCGTAAAGCGTGCTTTGGATATAAACCGTCCTGACCCTGACAATGCCCTTGATATCCTTTCAAAGATTGGGGGCTATGACATTGGCGCAATGACGGGTCTTTTCCTTGGGGGCGCATATTATCATGTTCCCATCGTTGCGGACGGAATGATATCCGCCGCTGCTGCAGCTTTGGCAATAAAATTAAACAAGCTGTCACGGGAATATATGCTCTGCTCCCACACCTCCTCCGAGCCTGCAGCGGCAATGCTTCTGGAATATATCGGGCTTAAAGCACCCATATGCGCAGGGCTTCATCTGGGTGAGGGCACAGGCGGTGTTCTGCTGCTCCCCCTTATTGACGCTGCCATGGCGGTATATAACTCATCTCATCTTTTTGAAGCGCTCTCAATAGAGCAGTACAAGGAGCTGTAATGCTTACACTTATAACAGGCGGCTGCAAATGCGGAAAATCCTCCATTGCCGAGGATATTCTTTCCGACTTCTGCGGCAGAAAGATATACATAGCCACAATGGAGCCTTTCGGCGAGGAAGCTCACACTGCCATCAGCCGACACCGCATAATGCGGAGCGGCAAGGGCTTTGAGACTGTGGAAAAATACACGGACATTCAGGATATAGACCTGCCCGACGGCTGTGCCGTGCTTCTTGAATGTGCCTGCAATCTTATGGCAAACGAGATGTTCTCAAAGGGCGAGAGATCCCCTGCGCAGAAGATAATAACAGGAATATCAAAGCTTTCAGGTAGTGCCGACCGCTTTATAATCGTTACAAATCAGGTGGGCGATGACGGCATCGAGTACCCTGATGAGACCATGGAATACATCAGGCAAATGGGTCTGCTGAATTCCGCAATAGCACAGGCGGCAGACGTTGTTATCGAGGCTGTTTACGGCGTGCCTGTGTATCTGAAAGGAGCTGCAAAATGAGATCGCTTATATCGGCATTTGCCATGTACTCACGTATCCCCATGCCGCCCATTGAGTGGAAAGAGGAAAACAGGCGGTATGCTTTGTGCTTTTTCCCGCTGATAGGTGCGGTCATCGGGACGGTAATGCTGGGCTGGCAATGGCTTTGTAACGTGCTTGGAGCAGGCGATATGCTTTTTGCAGTCGGCTGCACGGTCATACCCATAGCCATCACAGGCGGCATTCATCTGGACGGCTTCTGCGACGTAAGCGACGCAAAGGCTTCCTGCGCCGAAAAGGAAAAAGCTCTTGAAATAATGAAAGACTCCCGTGTGGGAGCCTTTGCGGTGATAGATCTGGCAATATATCTGCTTATCCAGACGGCACTTTTTGCGGAGCTTAGGAACACCTCTGCCATGCTGTGCGCAGCGCCGGTTTTCGTGCTCTCACGCTCTTTCAGCGGGCTTGCGGCAGTGACCCTTAAATGCGCAAAAAAAACGGGCACGCTCCAGGATTTCTCCCTGCCTGCCCATAAAAAGATAACTGTTACCGTGCTTTCATGCACGGCTGTGTTGTCCGCCGTTTTGATGGTGCTTGCCTCCCCTGCCGTGGGAATATCCGCCGCTGTGGGTGGGATACTGTCATTTGCATATTACCGCAGCTTTTCATACAAGCGCTTCGGCGGCATCACAGGCGACCTTGAAGGCTGGTTTTTGCAGATATGCGAGCTTACATCTCTCGCATTCATCACAGCCGCCGTTAAGCTTGCTGCTTTTTTGACATAAAGCTTTTGAAATAAAACTGCTTGTCGATAATATCCCCTGCTATGCCAAGAATAGTACCTATTCCCAGTCCGTCAATGCGGCCGAGGCAGAAGAATGTAAGTCCTGCGGTGACGGCAAGGCAGGTAACATCAAAGCCTATCTTTATTTTGGGATAGGCTATTTTTGCTATATCCGCCAGCTCTCTGGGGAACAGGTCCGTAGGGACAATGGGCAGCTGACAGCGGTTTGACAGCGCTATTCCTATGCAGATAAGCACGTAGCTTATTATGAAATATACTATTCTCCACGCAAGAGAAGATGGCAGAACGTTTATCCACAGCTCATGAACGTCCAGCAGCTCGCTGAACACAAAGCCCACCGCAAAGCTGAACAGATACGAGGTGACGAACTTCTTTCGCATTATCATAAGGCTCATTATGAGTGCTCCCGAATACAGCATAAGCACCACGCCGAAGCTGTTTATCAGCACAGCAAGAGCCAGCGCAGCTTCACCTCTGAAAAGCTTTTTTCCGTTTGTTTCTATCATTTGGCATGATCTCTCCATAATAAATTCCGCTTTATGTTTTACTACCATGAAAAGAACAAAGCAAACAGATTTTTTTGATGATATCTTAACAAAACGGGGCTGCCGCATTTCTGCGACAGCCCTGAATTATTTATCGGATATTTTGTTATCTTATGGTAGGCGCCTTTTCCTGGCTTGCGCATCTTGCGGTAACAGGAGAGCTTGCCTTGCCGGCGTCATACTTTCTTGTGGAAGAGTTATAGACAACTGCTGCAACACGGAACTTGTAGTCCTTGTCGCCGATGATGCCTGTTACGGTGCACTTTGTGCCTTTAACGGTCTTGTAACGGACATACTTGCCCTTGGCTTCATCATACATATAGATCCTGTAGCCGTCAGCACCCTTGACCTTGCTCCATGAAAGGGTTATCTTGTTGGTTCCGGACTTTGCCTTTACGTTCTTGGGCGCAGCAAGCTTTGCCTGAGAAGCAATGGTGTCGGTGGAAGTGGAGGTAGAGGGCTTGGAGCTTGGCTTGTTGGGCTTGTTTGCAGGCTTCATGGTTTCGTAGTTGGAGTCATTGTTATTGGCAGCATTTGCGGCAGCCTTTACATTAACGGTTATGGAAGCAGCTGCCGAGTAGGTAGTGTTGGTAACGGTAGCTGTGTAGGTGTTGTTGTAAAGCAGCTTGTTGATAGTTATAGTGTTCTTTGTAGTATCGGAGAGAGCCACAACGTTTCCTCTGCTGTCGGTAAGTCTTACACGGAAGGTATCCACATAAGCCTTGTTGGAGGAAGCCACGGGATTTGTCCACTTAAGGGTGATAGAGGAATTAGTGCAGGAAGCGGTAAGATTTTCGGGCTTGCCGTATGCTTCGTAGCTGCTCATATCAGGCTTTACGGTGAACATTGCTGTGGAATCCACAAAGGGAACCAGGTCGCCTTCGTTGATGCCGTTGCCGTAAATTCCGATAACGCTGAGAGTGTATCGGGTATCAAGCAGTCTGCCGTTTACATCAGCATTAAGAGGAAGCTGAGTGTAGGGAATTACGATAGAAGTTTCGCTTGCGTTTGCGTAGCTGGTAGAGATTATGTTGGCATTTTCATCGCACACCTGAATGAGATAGTATGTGCAGGGTGTAACAGCCTTCCATGTAGCCTTTACGCAGCTGTTGTAGAGCTTGTAGCTGATGTTTGTGGCATAAGCGTAGGTATTATATGCAGCGCTTACCGAAGTGCCGAAGCCGAAATCAGCAGCGGGAACAGCAACGGCGGTTCCTGCCATCATAAGAGCTGCAAGCAGTGAAGCGGTGATCTTATAAGTATATTTCATAATAACCATCCTTTCGTCACGGATCATAGTGTGTTTATCCTGTACCTATATAATACCATATATTCATGTGAATTTCAACTGTCCGAGGCGTTTTGTAATAATTTGGTGTTAATTTGTAAACAGAAAAGCGCCCCCTTTTTCAAGAGAACGCTTTCCATAATTTATACATTTGCGGAGCTGTCGGCATTTCCCTTTTCACGTTCCATGCGCTCTGCCGCAAGCTTGTTGGAGTTTTCTTCCAGTGACTGCCTGCTGGGCTTGTGAAGCTCATCGTACTGCTTTACAAACTCCAGTGCGTCCTCCGCATTAAGTGGCTTGCTCATAAGGAAGCCCTGAATGTAGTCGCACTTCATCTCGCTGAGGATATTGTACTGCTCGATAGTCTCAACGCCCTCTACAACAGTTGCAATTCCAAGGTGCTTTACCATGTCGATGATAGAGCCTGTTATCTGATAATCTTTGTGCTTGCTGCATATCTCATCAACAAAGGACTTATCGACCTTCAGGCACTTGATTGGCATATCTTTAAGATATCCGAAGGAAGAATAGCCTGTTCCAAAATCATCAAGTGCAATGGCAATGCCCATATCTGCGATCTTCTGGATCACCTTGTCGTTGCCGTCCATGAAATCAACCAGACAGGTCTCGGTAAGCTCTACCTGGATATTTGCGGGATTGATGCCGAACACATCAATGGTTCTTGCCACCTTGTCCAGGAAATCGCTCTTTTTGAGCTGAACTGCGGACACGTTTATGGACATGATAATGTCCTTGTTGTACTCGTTCATTTTCTTGAGATATCGGCAGGCGGTCTCGAATATCCATGTGCCTATCTCAACGATAGCGCCTGTTTCCTCAGCCACCTGTACAAAAGTAAAGGGAGGAACGAAGCCCAGCTCCTCGGATTCCCAGCGGATAAGCACCTCAAAGCCGTGGATATCGCCGTTCTGAACGGAAATGATGGGCTGGAAGTTAAGGAACATCTCGTTATTTGCCAGAGCGCTGTTGAGCTTCTGTGCGATAGTTGCTTTGCTGAGCACCTTCTGGTGGAGGGAAGCATTGTAATAAGCAGTTCTGCCCTTTCCTCTCTCCTTGGCACGGCTCATAGCGATATCAGCGTCACGCAGGAGCATATCTGCGTTGGTATCATCATCGGGATAAACGGAGATACCTACTGAGAACTGCGCATACATCTTGTCGTTGAGTATCTCGATAGGCTCCCTGAAAGCATATCTCAGGTTAGCCACCAGTTCGTCGATAATGCCGTAATCGTCGTTGAATTCAGTAAGGATAACAAACTCGTCGCCGCTGAATCTGAACACCCTGTTCACAACAGTCCTGAGCCTCTGACCGAATATTTTCAGGAACTCATCGCCCTGCCTGTGGCCAAGGGTCTCGGTGATCCACTTGAAGTTATCGATATCAATGAAAAGAAGTGCAAAGCGCTTTCGGGACTCGTCCCTGCTCACTGCCAGATCCTCGATATACTCGTACATCTTGTATCTGTTCTGGAGGCCTGTGGTGGGGTCAAGGTTTGTGTAATCGTCGATAACAGCGTTCTTGTCCTGCAATGTCTGCGCCAGATTATCAACAGACTTTGCAATAAGACCTATCTCATTTTCCGACTTGGAATTTATCCTGAAATTGTAGTTTCCTGCGGATATCTCGGCAATGGAGCTGGATATCTCGGGGATATCCTTTGCCTCGTGGCGGATAACGTTCAGCGTTGCGATAAGCTCTATCACGAAAAGGCAGGCAAGAATGATTATCTGCTGGAGATACATCTTGCTGAAATTGCCGTCAGCCACATGACCGTCAAAGACGATGACCGTGCGCCAGCCCATGAGGACGGTTCTGCTGAGAACGTAGCTTGTGGTGTTGCCGCTTCTGAAGCCCATGAGCGAGCCGCTTTCGTTGTTGGTTATAAGGCTCTTGAAATCAATGCTCCTGTCGGGGGAAATGGAAAGGAAGCCGTTGATATCCTGGGGCATACAAACGATATTGTTATCGCTGTCCAGCACAACAGCATATGCACCGTCAAAGAAAAGGCTGTTTTTGAGCTCTGCTGCAAGGTCAGCGGAAGATATCTCCGCTCCCACGCAGCCTGCGAACTCACCGTTGAAGTTTACGGGCTTTACAATAAGTATCTGGGAATCCTCTGAAAGGAAGCTTCCGTTTTCATCGGAAATGGTATATAAGTACGAATTCTGTGAAACAGCGCTTGCCGCATTTGAGAACCAGCCGTAATCCTCGGTATTTATCTTTGTCCTTACTCCAGAGCTTGAAACGGCAGAGCCGTCATTTGCGGAAACGCACCATATTACCTTTGATCCGCTTGACGCAGCAAAAATGCCGTTTATGGAATCCACCGCATACTTTTCGCCGCTTTCATCGGGGGAAGCAAGGTATCTGCATATCTCATTATCCCTTGCCATTATCTCCAGCGGCATATTGGCAGCCGTTATGAAATCGTTGAACTTGTTTGCCGCTGCGTCCGACGAGTTCATTATCTCACGGGTAACATCGGTGTTGATATTGCTCCTTGTGATGATAGAGGTCATACAGGCAAACAGCACTATGAATATAACATTAAAAACGAATATCAAGGCGATTATTCTCTTGATAAAGCTCTCCTTGAATGTGTTTTTCAGCTTTTTAAACATAATTAACCCCGTTTCATGTTCAGTTTTGCCGTTCTCCCGCAAAGGAATGCGGCTAAAAACAGCCTTGTATCATTGCGTTATTATTATAAAAAACACTTCTAAAACAAATTGCATCATATTATAACATATATGCCCGATTTTTTCAAGTTAAATTTCCTTAATTTTCAGAGCTGATATCAGACACATTTTCAGCCAGAGCTTTTTCATAGCTTTCCCTGAATTCTGCGGTAAGCCGCACAAAGCGCCTTGTGGCGGAAAAGCTGCCGTCGGGACATGGTGTGACCTTTATCCTTGCGGAATATTCGCCGTGCTCGCTGCATTCTGCGCAGTTTATGGCTATATTCTGCGCCGTGCGTATCCATTTGCCTGTTTTCATCAGCCGCCTGCAAACAGGGCAGCGGCAGGTCCTTATGCGCCTGCCGTACATGGCTTCTGAGGCACTGCGGATATTCTGATAGGTGCGGAAATACTTCTCGCTCCTTATTCTTTCCGCTTCGGCAATCATGTCGTCATACTGGGTAAGATAGTCGGCAAAGCCCATTTTCAGCCCCACGCAGGCGGCATAATATGCGTCGTTCAGGGCATCGTGCGCCCTGAGATTCATTTCTATACCGTAATGCTCCACCGCCGACTGTAAGCTATGCTGCCTGCCGTCGCAGAGTATCCTGCGGGCAAATATGATCTGGAGGTCGCAGAACTTAGGGTGCGCTTTCATATCCATGCCGTGGACTGCAAGATTGGCTTCAAGAATTTTTTCGTCCTCGCCGCCCCATGTGAGGATTATGCAGTCCTCACCGCACCATTCAAGAAACTGCTCATATGCCAGCGTGAACTTTACGCCGTAGGTCATAGCGGCTGTTCCCAGCCCTGTCACCCTGCCCACAGCGTGGTTCATCTTCTTGTAATACCGTGGTATAACGCAGGAATAGAACTTATCGCTAAGCGTTGTTCCGTCAGCTGATTTTACGGCTCCTATGCGTATTATCTCGCCGTGGAGAGGCACGGTGCTCATTACGGTATTTGCCTTGCCGTTGGGCTGGTTCCACTCCATGTCAAGAAAAATGTAGTTCAAAATATCATATCCTTTCGCTGAGGGACAATGGCTGAGTTATTTTGCGCCGTTTATGCCGTCTGTCAGCCTGTGCTTCATGTGCATGAGCACGTCCTTTCGGGTAACGATGCCCGAAAACATTCCTCGGCTGTCGATAACGGGCACGAAGTTCTGCTCGATTATCCTGTTGAAGAGAATGTCCATATCCGCATCAATGGTCACAGCCTCAAAGCGGGTGTCGCTTACCAGGTCAGCAACCGTGTGACCGTTTGCGTCAGCGGCTTCAACACTGCCTGCGTCCAGCAGACGGTAAAGAAAATCACGCTCGCTGACTACTCCCAGGTACATTCCCTCCCTGTCGATAACGGGAACGGCGGTAAAGCCGTGAGCGATAAACTCTTTCAGGCCTTCCTTTGCGGAAAGGTCGCCGTATATATAAGCCACCATACTCTTGGGCTTTAAAAGCATTGCTGTATTCATAATGATCCTCCGTTTCTTACCCCGTGATTTTTAGAACCTGTCTTCATAAGAAATGTGTGCGGATTTTCGAGCATAATTTTGTTGCAGAGTAGGCAAAAATCCGCAGGCGGGCTTTCGCCCGGCAAGGATTTTTAACGCAGTCTGCGGCAAAATTTGCCGAAAAGACGTGCGCATATGCTTGTGAAGACGGGTTCTTAGATGTCCTATTATCATATCTCGCTGTAGCCGTAAAGGGATATCTTCTCAAAGCCGTCCAGCAGAGTGTCAAGGTGGTCAAAGGCAAGACTCGTTCCCCTTGCCACACATCTCAGCGGGTCATCGGCGGCATATGTGTGTATCTTTGTCTCGCTTTCGATGAGCTTGTCCAGCCCGCCTATCAAGGCACCTCCGCCTGTAAGGATTATTCCGCCTGAATGTATATCTCCCGCAAGCTCGGGAGGAGTCTGCTCCAGAACGCCTTTTATGGCATCCACAAGCTCGTCCGCTATGTCGATTATCGCCTTGTATATGTCATAATCATTGAGCTTCAGCCTTGCGGGAAGCCCTGTTACAAGGTTCCTGCCCTTAACGTCCATCTCCCTGCTGCCGTCGGGGGAAAACACATTTGCCAGCGTTATCTTTGCATTTTCCGCCGTGCGCTCTCCGATAAGGATACGGTACTTGTTCTGCACGTATTTGATGATGGCAGCGTCTATCTTGTTGCCCGCAAGCTTTACGGAATTCTTGGCAACTATGCCGTTCATGGAAAGCACGGCGATATCGGTAGTTCCGCCGCCGATATCCACCACCATTCGTCCCCTTGCTTCCGAGATATCCGCACCTGCGCCCATAAGTGCCGCCACAGGCTCCTCGATAAGATATACCTTCTGCGCTCCCGCCTGACGGGCAGCTTCTATGACCGCCCTGCTCTCAACATCGGTGATAAGTGAGGGCACACACATAACTATGCGTGGCATGAGCATCTGCCTGCCTGTAACACGGCGGATACACTCACGGACAAGCGTTTCGGTCATGTCATAGTCGGAGATAACGCCGTCGCACAAAGGGCGGATAACGGCAATATAATCGGGAGCCTTGCCTATCATCTTATAGGCTTCCGTTCCCACCGCCATAATGTCCTCTGTCTTTTTATTGTACGCCACCACGGCAGGCTCGTAGAAAACCACGCCCTTGCCCCTGATGCTTATCATAATGTTGGCAGTGCCAAGATCTATTCCAATATCCATATGACCGACCATCTTTCAAATAATTTAGCAATGATATCACCAGCGCCATTCGGACATCATTTTCGCAAGCTTTGACTTTTCTCCGCCGCCCTTTCGCTTGAGCGCCTCGCCCGATACTCCCGCAGCGGTAAGGATAACGCCCGCCGCCAGCAGATATATCCACCATGTCCTGCTGTTCCACAGCCTTGCCGTAAGGAAAAGTGCCTCCACAACAGCGGAGACCGCAGCCAGCGCAAACCACCTTTTCTGCCGCAGTGCAAAGGAGATAAAAAGTATCAGCACTATTGCCGCTCCGAGTATCACTGCGTCAGCCGCATAACCCGACTTCATCGCAGCGACGAACAGCACGATCACGCATATCACCGCATCTGCAAAGGAGACCAGGTCTGCCACGTCGCTGCCCTTGTAAATAAGCCTGATAAGCACTGCAAACGCCGCCGCAGGGATAATGTTCCACTCTGTCACAATTATCTCGGGAAGAGTGAGCACAGGCTGCGTCCACCAGAAGGGCATTATGACCAGTGCCGCCAGCGTAAGGAAAAGCTTATTGACGGAAGCAGGGTTTTCTTTTCTTACAAGGTTCAGCAGTATAAGCCCCACCATTCCTATGCCGAGCCATACGGCGTATTGTCCGCCGTCGCTCAGAAGAACTATCAGCTCGACCGCTGCGGTCATGGAAAAGAAGTCAAAGGACTTACCGTTCCACAGCTTTTTTCTGAAAACTATCCTGCCGATAACAGAAGCGATGACCGCACCTATGAGAACATATATCCACGGCATTTCGCTATAGCTTGTGTTCATATCGCTGAAATACGAGTAGGTGAGGAAGTACCATGCCAGCATATCTATTGCCGCAAAAGCGGAATTTTTCCGCATAACAGCCGCCCCGCAGCCGAAAAGCATCAACAGCACTCCGCAGGGATAAAGCAGGCGGTCGCCCTCGCAGCCCTCATACATCAGCAGCACCGAATAAAGTGGCATGGCAGCCGCAAGGAAGCTTCCCCCACAGCTGTCAGCGGCAGAAAGGAAAGTGCTTTCGCCGAAAGCGCTTTCACCGTTTTTGGGGAAAATATACACGCCGAACATAAGTATCATCAGCACCGCCGCAGCAATATAAGCGGCAGTACCGCCGTTTGTTCTGCCAAGCTCATAGCCCAGCGCACATATCATAAACAGGGCAAAAAAGCCGTAAGCGCCCGAATATTTTCTTTTCACATCATAAGCCCAGCCGATGACCGCATATACCGTCACCGCTGCCGCCGCTGCAATTATCGGTTTATGCGCCGCAAAGGGATAAAGCAGGCATATCACGGGTATCCCCAGAGAAAATGCCTTTGAAAACCGCCTGAGTGGCTTTATCAGCACCGCTGCGCAGGCAGCAATGCAGTAGATAACAGCCGTTACAGCGTAAGCGTCATAATATCTGAACTCGCCCAGCACCTTGAACGGGTCATAGGCATATATGGGGTACGCCAGCGCCAGAAAAGCTATTGGCAGCATTACGGAAGCCTTTCCGCCATTTCTGCCGCCAATGACCGCCGCAGCCGCTGTCATGAACCACATGACAAATATCACCGCCGCACTGTATCGGCTGATATTCACGGCAAACATACAGATAAGCTCCGCCGCAAACACGGCTATACCAAGGTTATTGACATAAAAATACTTTTTGAGCGGCGAAAGCTCCGATATCGCATAATAAGCCAGCATAAGTGCGCCGAGAACGCAGAAAGCCGCTCCGTAAGGGATTAATGTATGCACAAATGAAGCTGTTTCATACGCCAGCCAGCCGAATGTCACTGCCGACTGTACCCTTGCATATCCGCCGTTTCTCACGTTCACAAAGGCGGACTGCGCAAACATGACCGCCGCAGATATGAGCATGTTAAGCTCAAAGCCATTAAATCCGCCGCCTATTATCTCACAAAGCACCGCACCGATGATGATGATTGTTGATATTACCCTTGAAAAGCCACTCAGCACTGCCCGCACATCTTCGCTGAAAAAGTTCATCATGCAGAGCACGGTAATTGCCGCTATTACCGCAGAAGCGCATATTATCCAGCCGTCCGCCGATGAGGGGGAAATTCCCCTTATCACGCCTGCCAGCAGATACACGCCAAAGGCAACCACCCCTGCGGAGGGCTGCTGTGACCTTGCCGCTCCCGCCATGAAAGATGCGGAGATAAGCACCGCAGGAAGCAAGAACCACAGGCTTCCGTCAGATATTATAAGCGAAACAGCCGCAAGAGACCATGTGCAAACGGTGGTAAAAAAGTGAAATTCCTCACCCACCGCGCCCATGGAACATTTTATCTGCGGCTCAAACAAGGTCATGGCAAGCAGGACTATGCCTGCAAGTACAGCTGCAAAGTCTGCGTATTCCCTGAACTGTATCATCAGCGACACAAAGGCTGCGCTGAGAGAAGCATATGCTATCCTTGAAAAGGACGTACTTTTATAAATATGTGTGCCCACGAAAAAACAGCCCGAAAGCAGCAGGAACATGGTCATAAAGACCAGTGCGCAGCCTCCGCCGAAAAATGAGAACCATCTGCCGAAAACGCCCAGCATTCCCCCTGCCGCCGCAGCCGCAGGCAGAAGCACGCTTCCCAGCACGAAAAACACCTTTCCCGCCGCTTCAAGCTTCAGCTTTCTTGCCGCAATAAGGTGCATGGCAAAAAACACAGCCGAAAAGCTTATAAGCACCGCCGATTTAAAGAAATTATTCAGATTTCCCCATGCAGCAGCCGCAAAAACAAAGCCTGCCAGCGTGATGAACATTGCACCCAGAACCATTATAACAACGGAAGCATTGGTGCCGTTCTTGGGAGTCTCGGCATGGCTTTCGTGAGGTATATATGGCTGAGCCATTTCTTCATGCACAGGCGCTTGTGGGACGGCATACATATTTGCATATGTATTTTCGGATTTATTTTCATTTTCCGACTTTGAATGATTTGAAGTATTCAAAGAAGATTTCTCGCCCTGAGGAACTGCCGGCTTTTCAGGCCCATGTATATCCTGCTTATGAGAAACATCACTGTGAATGCCCTCCTGCCTGTCGGAAAGCTGCTTTCTGAGCCTTTTAAGCTCGGAAGCCTGACAGATGCAGACCACTCCCAGTATCAGCGGCGAAATGAGCCATATAAGTATGAATAAAACCAATATCTCCATATAATACCGTCCTTTGTACCATGCCGAAAAAATGTCCTTATTTAATGCAGTACCTTAAAATATTATAACCTTTAGAACGGCTCATGTCAATAGCGTAGTGAAGCGGCGAGCCTATTTGCGGGCAAAAATATAAGGTCGGCGCAGCTGTCTTTTCTAACGGGCATAGTATCATTTACCTGCCACACCTAAAGGCGTTGACAAGGCTGCTTTTTTAGGCTGTTCACTAAAGCTTCACTGTCCCTGATATCTGATACTAATCACCAATAAAACTATAGACAAAAAATCATCGCATAATCCATATACGCAAGATTATGCTCAATTTTTTGTATAGTTTTTAATTGGTGCTTAGTATGATGCGGTGGCAATATAACCCAAAAATCCCCTTTGCCGCAGGAAAATTGCCTGCGGCAAAGGGGATTTCGCAATTATGTCATTCCTTGACTGATCCGTTTACAAGTCCGGCATATATCTGCTTCTGCAATGCAAGGAAGATCACAAGTGCAGGGATTATGCAGATAACGATGCCTGCGAAGATTATCTCCCACTTTGCGCCGTAGGGGCCCATGAAGCGGTACAGGGACGTGGACACAACGGAAAGATTTTCGGAGGGCATATAAAGCTGGGGAGTGTAGAAGTCATTGTATATCGAGATGACCTTGATGATGAGCACTGTTGCGATAGCGGGTTTAAGAAGGGGAAGAATTATTTTGAAGAAAACTGTGAAGTAGTTGGCGCCGTCAATGATAGCACTTTCGTCCAGCGAATAGGAGATGTTGTTAAGGAACTGAATGAAAATGTATATTGAGATGATGTCTGTACCAATGTAAAGGATAATGGGTGCAGCCATTGTTCCCACAAGGTGGAAGGAGTTCATGATGCGGTAAACCGTTACCTGCATGGAGATAGCGGGGAAAAGAGTCGCCAGCAGGAATGCGGTTTTGAGCACCTTTCCGAACAGTGTATGGAAGCGCTGGAGCACGTATGCTGTCATTGTACCTGTGATGATAGTACCTGTGCAGGAAATCATAATAATGATTGCTGTGTTTTTAAGTCCAAGCAGGACCTTTCCGTCGATAAAAGCTGTCTTGTAGTTATTCCACTCGACCTTTGTGGGGAGGGCAAATACATTGGAGGAAAGGAACTCCGTATTGCTTTTGAGCGAGCCTAAGAATACTACTATAAGAGGGATAAAGACTATCAGGCAGGCAAATACCAGAACTGCGTATTTAAGGAATTTGAACAGTCCTGCAACAAATTTGCCGTTGGAATATGTTTCCTTGGAGGATACTGCGTTTGTACTCATTTACTTATCCTCCTTGAAAACAAGCTTCTGGATTATTGTTACCACCACGATTATCAGGAACAACACTACAGCCATCGCCGAGGCAAGTCCGACCTTGTGGAACTTGAATGCCGTCTCTGTTGTCTGGATAACGAAGGTGCTTGAACCAAAACGTCCGCCTGTGATGATGAAAGGTATTTCGTACACGCTGATGGCACCCTTTACAGCCAGTATCATTTGCAGCAGGATAATGGGTCTGATGCTGGGCGCAATGATGTACCTGAATACCTGGAAACGGTTTGCACCGTCAAGCTCTGCCGCTTCATATATGTCGGGAGATACGGACTGGATAGCGCCTATGAACATTACAAGGTCAAATCCGGATGTATCGCCAGATGGATACGAATACCAGGCAGATGTTTACAAGTCCCTCAGTGGAGAGAAATTTTACGGGGTCTCCGCCGAAGAGGGTGATTATTGAGTTGAGTGTTCCGTCGGTGTTTGTTACGCCGTCGCCCTTCTGGAAAAATCTGCGGAAAATAAGAGCGACCGCAACGGTGTTTATCATGTAGGGGAAGAAAAGCACTCCCTTGAAGAAGTTGGAGAAACGTATCTTCGAGCAGAGGATAGTTGCAAGGAACAGCGCCAGACCCAGCTGGATAAACGAACCTACAAGATAGTAGATACTGTTCTTGAATGCGTCGAAATATTCAGGGGTACTGAAAACCGTTTTATAGTTCTTAAGTCCCACGTTCTGAACATTTACGCCAAATTCATCACGCTGTTCAAAGCTGAACTTTATCATTTCTGCGGCGGGAATGTATGTGAAAACAATCAAAAGAACAGTAGGTATCAGCAGAAAAAGGCAAACTGTCACCATTTTTTCGATGTAAGATCTGCTGAGCCTGCCGTTCTTAACACGTACCTGATCCATTGGTCAGCCCTCATTCTTTACAGAGTTTTGCTCGGAGCGGTAAACCTGCGCATGGCTTGTGGGTCCTGATACAAATGTATCGCCATGCGCCGTTTACTGCGTAGGGAGAAAAGATTCCGGTTTTACCCGGAGGCATATGAAAAAAATCAAATTGGAGAAAATGCCAGTATTAAGTTCCCTTGTGTGCAGCCCGCATATCGCATATGCGAGCCGCACGGGGATCTATGAATGGAAAGCTATTAGCCGAGGATCTCGTCTCTTGTCTTGTCCCAAGCAGCGTTTACGTCAGCGCAGATCTTGTCATAGGAATCTCTGCCCTCGCCCTTGAATGCTGCCTCAGCCATTCTGAACTTGTAGTTGGTGGAAGCGTCACCCCAAGGATCTACCTCGGAAGCCTTTGCGATCTCGTCCCACTTGCCCATGAGGTTCTCGGGAGCAGCGGTCTCAACGAACAGCTGTACGCCAAGCTCATCGAAGGAAGCAAGTGTCTCAGGCATTGCAGCGCCCTTGAGACCGGAGATCTCGCCCTCGTTCTGTGCAAATCCGGAATCGGTGCAGAACCATGTAGCATACGCCATAGCAGCGTCTATGTTGGAGGAGTTCTTGTTAACGCTCATCATGTAGTCGTTCTGGGAAACGGAGTAGATCTGTCCGTCAACGCTGTTGGGGAAAGGCATATATCCAACATCTGCGGGATCAGCGCCTACCTGCTCAGCAGCTTCCTGGAACTGGCTGATAGCCCATGAACCGAGAACCATTGTGCCGATCTTGCCCTGAGCGAATGCAGGCTTGCAGCCTTCCCAGTCAGTGGTCATAGGATCTTCTTCGTGGAGCTTGGGATCAGCGTAGATGTCAAAGAGTGTGCCGTAAACTGCATCATAGGGGCTGCCCTTGGAGAAAAGCTCTTCCTTGTTTGTAAGGAGGTCGATGTTGTAGGAGGGATTTCCGGAAGCGCCTACTACCAGTGACTGCCACTGGGTAATGCACCAGCTTGCATTGTAGTTTGTATAGTAAGGAATAGCGTCGGTGTTTTCAGCGATCTTGCCGAGGCACTGAACGAATTCCTCTGTTGTCTTGGGAAGTTCGGTGATTCCTGCGTCTGCCCAGACCTTCTTGTTGTAAAGAACGCCGGATGCTGTACCGCCTGTAGGAAGCGCATATACGCTTCCGTCAACGCTGTAGTTTTCCAGCCAGTAGTACTTCTGGGAAAGGTCATCGTAGGAACCGAAGGAAGCGAAGAAGTTGGGGAGATCAGCCTGCTTGAGTGCCTGAGGAGTCATAAGTACGTCGCCGTAGTTGTCGGACTGCATCATTGTTGCAATGTCGTCAGCGTAGTTGGTGAAGGACTGATACTCAACTGTTACGTTAGGATAAAGAGCGTTGAAGCCCTCGGTAAGCTTTGCCATTGTGCCGTCCTGGTCACGGTCGGTACGGTGGTGAAGAACCTTGATTGTGCCGGAGATCTCGGAGTTGCCCTCAGCTGCCTGTGTGTCAGCCTGAGTGTCAGCCTGAGTGTCATCGGAAGCGCCGTTTGCAGCAGCAGTGGTCTCAGCGGAATTAGCTGCGGTAGTGGTTGTGTCACCTGTAGATGCGTTGTCGCCGCAGGCGGTGAAGAATGTGCCTGCCATCATTACAGCTGCACAAGCAGCAGCTGCTCTCTTGAATTTCATATTCATTGTAAAACCTCCTAATAAAATTAACAGTGCCGTAGGTGTTTGCGATGTCTTAATTATAGCAATATGAACATATATGTCAAGACTAAAAGGCAAGAAGCGGCGTTTTTACCAGCCTGATTTTGTTAACATATTGCATATTCCACAACCTTGACTTATTTTTAGCTGATTACAGTATAATATGCACATCATTTCGGTTCCATATTGTGGAAACTGCACACTATTTCACCGTTTCGAGAAATCGTTTTCACCTTTTAATCACATTCGCTAAATCGTTTCAGAGACGTTTGTATAACCGTTTATTCATAATAAGTTTAATATGTCAAGTTAAGTTAATCTGTATATCGTGTTAATAAAAACGTTTAGACTTGTTTTGTTAACTTTATTTTCTTTGATTTTTTATCGTCAAAACGGGTTGAAATCAGGTTAAAAATATGATATTATAGTAATATGAAATACCAGGAAGGTGGTCACTGAAATGAGCAAAAGCGTAACCATGCGTGACATTGCAGATAAGCTGGAAATAAGCGTCGCCGCCGTATCAAAAGCATTGACAGGCAAAAGCGGCGTCAGCGCAGAGCTTAGAAGCAAGGTAAAGCGCACTGCCGATGAAATGGGCTACAAATTTGACGTAGAGACAAAAAAGAAATCCTCCCGCAGCAGCAACATCGGCATCATCGTAGCGGAAAGATTTATTTCTGACAATTCATTCTATTTCAAATTCATTCACGGCATATCAAAAGCACTCCAGCAGCACGGAAACTACGCCCTTTTCCATACTCTTACGGCCAAAAATGAGGAGAACGTTATCCTCCCCGATATATTTTTTCATCAGCGTGTTGACGGGATAATCGTGCTGGGTCAGATATCCGCAGCATATATCCGTGCGGTCACTGATACGAAGATACCCGTGGTGTTCCTTGATTTCTATGACGAGCTTACATCGGGCAGCTGTATCGTCTGCGACAGCTTTTACGCAAGCTATGAAATGACCAACCACCTTATACATAACGGTCACAAGAACATTGCATTTGTGGGGAATATCCACACCACCAGCAGTATTCAGGACAGATATCTGGGATATGTAAAGTCGCTTATAGAGCATGATCTTCCACTGAGGGACTATTTCCTTATAAGCGACCGTGACACAGCCACAGGAAAGATGATGCCGATATCATTGCCGCTGATAATGCCCACAGCCTTTGTGTGCAACTGTGACGAGACCGCCTGCCACCTTATCACACAGCTGAAAGAAAGCGGATACAGGGTTCCCGAGGATGTATCAGTCACGGGGTTTGATAACTCGGTTTACAGCAGCATAAGCGTTCCGAACATAACCACCATAGAAGTAAATACCGCACAGATGGCGAATGTCGCAGTGGAGGCATTGCTTGAAAAGATAGACTCGCCGTCATTTTCCATAGGAATGATACAGATCAAGGGAAAGATAATTTTCAAGGACTCGGTAATGTCGCTGAATTATTGATAAGACAGCAATAAGCCAAGAGGCAAAACAGCAAAATAAAAAAATCAGCACAAATAAAATCAAGGCAAAGGTGTTATTTTTACCGAAAGGCTTGCGGTGGGATCGGCTAAATTATTGGTTGTCTATTGACTTATACTAATCACCAATAAAACTATAGACAAAAAATCATCGCATAATCCATATACGCAAGATTATGCTCAATTTTTTGTATAGTTTTTAATTGGTGCTTAGTATTAATCATTCTTGCCGATAACATCGGAATACAATGACCTATAAAAAAATGCCGCAGAAAGCTCTGCGGCATTTGTGTTATTACTGATAAAATCAGTTGTTGATGAGCTTGTCCTCACCGTTCCAGCTGTAAAGCTTACGGATCTCCTCACCGATCTTCTCGGAGGGGTGCTCAGCGTGAAGCTTACGCATAGCCTTGAAGTGAACCTGTCTGCCTGCGGGAGACATATCGAGGAGGAATTCCTTTGCAAAGGTACCGTCCTGGATATCGGAAAGGATCTTCTTCATGGTCTTCTTGGTCTCTTCTGTTACGAGCTTGGGACCAGTTACATAGTCGCCGTACTCAGCAGTGTTGGAGATGGAGTATCTCATACCTGCAAAACCGGACTGATAGATAAGGTCAACGATGAGCTTCATCTCGTGGATGCACTCAAAGTAAGCGTTTCTGGGATCGTAGCCGGCCTCAACGAGGGTCTCGAAGCCTGCCTGCATAAGAGCGCAAACGCCGCCGCAGAGAACGGCCTGTTCGCCGAAGAGGTCTGTTTCCATTTCTTCTTTGAAAGTGGTTTCGATTACTCCCGCGCGGGTTGCGCCTATGCCGTCAGCCCATGCCAAGGCGATTGCCTTTGCGTCTTTTCCGCCCTGCGCAACAGCGATGAGGGCGGGTACGCCCTTGTTTTCGAGGTATTGCGAACGAACAGTGTGGCCGGGGCCCTTGGGGGCGATCATGATGACGTCCACATTCTTGGGTGCGGTGATGGTCTTGAAGTGGATGTTGAAGCCGTGTGCAAAGGC